>ENA-ORRH01000022-ORRH01000022.1-human-gut-metagenome-genome-assembly--contig:-NODE-22-length-164260-cov-5.73226_pt1 | contig 164260 bp, 163 predicted proteins | sample MGYA00242173_ERZ509130 | MGnify/ENA primary metagenome ERZ509130 (study PRJEB26280, sample SAMEA2338633) | human gut metagenome | biome: human gut; feature: human-associated habitat; material: faeces... | reverse complement strand
TTACAGAATATCTCCGTGATTTCATCCAAACTATATAACCTTATAGGATTTCCTTCTTTCATTTCAGGCTTATAAAGTGCTTCTCCATACATATAGTCTACCTGCCCATATATCAGCGTTTTTCTATCCTTCTCCCATTCAAAAGCAGATAATGTAAGTCCCTTTTCTCCTGCATCCCATAACTTGCAAGGGAAATGTGTTTGGGCATAGCTTCCATTCATGATATCCATAAAGTGCTTTCCACCATTTTTTAATGCTTTCGCAATGACAGAAAAAATCTTATGATTTTCCCCATCGTCTTCAAGATATCCTATTGCTCCATCCGCCATATTCAGCACAACATCAAATTCCTTATCAAATGTGATCGTGTGAATGTCCTGACAAATGAACTTTGCATTCAAATTTTCTTTTTTTGCCTGCTCGTTTGCATAATCTATGTACGCCGGTGTAATATCAATACCGGTAACATCATACCCACGTCTGGCAAACTCCAGTGAGTGCCGACCAAATCCACATGCAAGATCAAGTATTTTTTCCGTTCCTTTAGGCACTCTGGTAAAATGCTTCATATATTTCATCAACCTTTCTTTATGTACCAATATGATTTTTGCAAGCTGATATCTTGCTCCTGCAGCTAATGCTATATCCATAGCCTCGTCTCTTGTTACATTAATCAAATCCATCACTTCATCAATACGGATAAATCTTTGATTTGCTGATTCCTGACGATAAGCACTAACTGATCCGCTTAATATATTTACCATGCCATCACCTACTTATAGAAATCTGAATCTGTAATATGATATACTTCCAGGTACTTATCTAATATTTCTGTATTTACAAGAACCAACTGACCTATCTTATAACATGCTCTTGCTTCCTTCGCTAATTCCTGAAATTTTGTCAGTCCCATACTATACATCTTTGCACCATCTGCATATCTTACAAATTTATTCATGTCTTGAAATCTTCCATTGTTTCTTTTTTCTTCATTCATATAATATTTCTACCTTTCTTGCTCTTAAAAATATAAATGACGTATTTTTTCCATAACGCAAAAAAGAGGACATCTTCTAAATTTCTTTAGAAAATGTCCTCTTAGTAGTTCATATTTGATTGAATCTTTTTCTTTTCAGATTGTGTACTCTTTCATACTGATGTAAATGACTATGTCAAAATGCGTCTTTTAATGCGTCCTTTGACGTACTCAAATGCTTCAAACCCGCATAAACACTGGGTTTATTTCTCCAAGCTCTTCATCGTCGGGAAATTCTACCGAATTTGCAACTATGTCTTTATAATTGTATATATCTGTTTTTCTGTTAATTGTATTATTGCCTCCGATTTTATAAAACTATAAAACAGCTCATAAATGGTCGCAAATCAGTCGCAATTTGGTCGCAACTATTCTTCACATAATTCTGGTTGAGCATAATTAATTATTATACCATTTCCCATTCTGTCACTAATATCAATCTCGAAAGTTTGTTTGTATTTTCTACCAGAAGCATCTTCAAATTTAATTGTAGGTGTCATTCTAAAAAATTCTTTTTCATCCTTATTATAGGACATTACCACAACAAATGTTTCACCTACCATAACAACTGGGTCTTGAACTGATTCCTCTCTCTGTATCAAAAACTCTGTCATATCCAATTTCTTTGCAGTACACTCTACATCTGGCTTTATATCATATGCAGTATCTCTACCTTTATTTATAAATTCCATACGGAGAAGTATATTTTCAGAATGTGAATTTGAAACAACCTTTGAATTTTTAAATACAAAACGTGGTTTTTCACTAAGACGGAGTTTTTCTTCCGCCTCGCGTTTATCTTCTTTCCTTCGCCTTCTTTCCTCATCCAATCTTTCTTCATATTGTTTTCTTTGTTCTTCATATCTTGCATCAGAAATGATTTTATCACTCTTGGCACGATTTTTTGAAACAATATTAGAGATGATAAACGATAGGATACTAAAAAGAAATGCTCCTGTCGCAACCAGAGAACTATATAGTGGAGCATAATCTTTATGCTCTATTACCCATTGTAAAAATTCTTTAATCGTCATCTTTCTCCTTTACAATTCGATTAAAATACTCTTGGAAATTAATAATCTCAGACTTCTTCAAATCCTTAGTAGCTTCTGCATAAATCTGCATCGTTGTTTCTGCATCCGCATGTCCCAGAATATCCTGCATAGCTTTAATGTTTACACCTGCTTCACACATTCTGGTCGTAAAAGTATGTCTCAAAGAATGATTACTAAATTTTGGAAGAATAACTGCATTATCTCGGTGATCTTTATCAAGTATCTCGAAATTGCAGTCTCTAATAATTCTCCTTAGAGCTTTATTAAGTGTACCTTGATGCTGAACATTACCGAAACGATTTACAAATATAAAATCTTGATAACCATCAACAACAGCTTCACTCTTAATTCCACATTCTTCTTGATATTCCTTTTCCATAAGAAAAGCATCTTTTACAATTGGAAGCATAGGAATTGTCCTCTCACCTGCTTTTGTCTTAGTGGTATTGATTGCGAAAATCTGTCCTGCCTCTGTTCTGGTACTATAATATACCAATGTATGATTCACATTGATTATTTCTTCCTCTAAATCAATATCACACCATCTAAGTCCTGTTATTTCTCCAACACGCATCCCAGTCCATAGCATAATAGTAAAAATCGGATACCATCTATGATACTGCCCCTGCTTACTAAGAAACCTCTCGAATAATTCCTGCTCTGGAACTGTTAATACTCGTCTCTTTTCAACATCAAAATTACGAGCCTTTTTAAGTTCTTTTAAGGCATTGTCAGAAGGATTATATCTAAGATAATCATCCTCTACTCCTAGCTCCAATACCTGATGCAGTACAGTATGTATGTTGTCAATGGTATTGACCTGTACATTTCTTTCATCTGCCAGATAATTATAAAATCCCCTAACATCTGAACGTTTCAAATCAACAAGCCTACTCTTGCCAAAATCCGGTTCGACAAACATGGTGTACATGTATTTGTAATTAGAAAAGGTATTATCTTTAAGACCTCTCTTAAGCTGTACCCAACTATTATACAAATCATTGATGGTAAGATTATTCTTATTCGCTCTGACACCACCCAAAACATCACGAAGCACATCCAATTCTTTTTCTCTTAATTTTTCAAGAGTAACTGCACTAATAGAATGCCGACCGCCTCGCTTGTCTCTCCATTTGAACTCATAAGTTCCACAACTTCTCTGGTATTCGCCTTCTTTCAAAACTCTATTTTTATTGTCTTTGCGTCTCTCTACTGCCATGTAAAATCTCCTTTCATAACAACAAAGAGAACACGCTCAAGTACATTATAGCCTCAACATGTCCTCATTGTCTATTAAAAGTTACATCTCTATCAAATTATATTGAATACATCTTTTCTAAGTATTCTAAAAATAATTTACGCTTAATAAGACGCTTATTTCCGCACCAGATAACATAGGGGCAACTATCACTATTAGTTAATTCCCTAAGCTTATTCTGACCAATTCCAAAATACACGGAAGCTTCCCAAGATTCTTTATCATCCTTCTGGACTTCATAATACTGTTTTTCCAGAGACCAATTAGAGATTATATACACCTTGTTGTAACAAGCGTATTTATTGGTATATCTGCTCGGAAGCTCGATAGGATATATATCACAAAATAAAAGCATTTCTTTAATTCTAAGAGAAGAACGGAATTCATCAAATGCGATTACTGGCTGTCCATTGTATGAATCAAACGGATGCAGATAATCCGTTACACGATATACATTTGAATATCCATTCTTTTCAAGAACACCTCTGGTTTTTCCTGTTCCAGTAGCTCCGCTAATGTAAACCACTTTCAAATCCAGTCTAACTGTTTCTTTTTATTTCTCTGTTAATATTGTCGTTCTAACTTTATCAATCTTATCAATTTGAAGAATATAATCTTGATTTTGAGCCAGTATTTCTGCATTAGTCATATTATCCAATACCATCTGGTAAAGTTCGGACATATCACTTCTTTTTCCTTTACTGTCTGGCGGTTGTGTTCCATACTCTTCAAAAGTTCCTTCTATTTTCTTTTCCTGCTTCGACTCGTCTGTTTCCCATTTACCAGTCTTTTTAACATAATTTACATTATCAGATACTGAACCTTTGCATTTTTCAATATGCGCTTCCTCGAAATAACGCTTAACCATACTGAATCTCACTCTGGATGCAAATACCACAAAGATGTGCGTGTGATAACAGCTTCCCTGCTCGTCCGCCATGCAGATATATACAAGCGTTTTGAAGTTTCCACGCATCACCTCTAATATGTGTTAATGCGTCCATCCTTTTTCCTCTGGAGCGTTAATCGTAAACTGATACATAAAGCTCTGAGTATCTTTTATTTTTATCGCCTCCTGTTCATTATGTGCAGCCTTGCGAGCAGGCTACAAAGCCTGTAAATACAAGGAGTGCACAATGTTTGTGCAGGTTTGGGTAATACTAAGCCAAACCTGTTGCGGATGGCTTGTGGCTTCGCCACCGCCACCGCTTCTGTTTGTTATCTTGTTAATGCTTCAATACATATTGCCTTCATTTTCTCTTCGTTCCTTATCACTGGCACTTTTATAAATCTAAGCTCTGAACCCTGCCACAGCATAACACCTTCGCCAGTATGAAATTCTCGATTTCCGACTTTATCTATCAACTCTTTTGGCATAAGCATAGAGTATATACTCTCTAAGATCGCACCTACTATGATGATCACGCCAAAATTGAGTCTCGAACCCGTAGGAAAAGCAGATGCATCTGGTCGCTGACAAGCAATTACGAGCCTTACAGCCAAACTTCTGCCAAGCATAAGTATTTCCGATACCTTATGCATTACTGCTTCAGCTTTCTTCTTCTCTGTACCAAGAAGAGCCAGAATATTAGCTATGTATTCATCCCATATAAGAGTTACGAAATTTCTTAACGAATCCTCGCCGCATTGTCGTTTATGCATTATTTCATACACTTCATCGAGAGCCTCTATAGTTTTATCATACGGATAATAACGAGGGCATTTCCTAAGATGAACAAAACTATCATCCTGCTTGAAGTCGGCAAAATATACAACAGAATCATCTCCACCATGTAAGCAAATTCGAGCAAAATACTGGTTTGTCAGGTAACTCTTCCCGCTCCCGCTCATTCCACATATAAGGGTTTCCGTATTGTTCTTAGTGGATGCATCCACAGTAACAGGCAATTTTTCAGAATATCCATACCATGCATCGTAATCATAGCCAATTAGTAATTCCTTAGAAGGTATCATCATACAACACACCTCGTTCCTTTGGTTTCCTGCCCTTAACAGATTCAAAATAGATATGGTTACCTTTATTCTTTTTCCTTCCACCATAAGAAATATCACCTATAAGATGCACATCCAGTCTGTCACAGATAGCCTCCTTCTTTTCCTGCCATCGTTCCATCGGAATAGTAGTATAGAATTCTCTTTTAATGACTCCCGATTTTCTATCTTTTTTCTTGAATATGAGTATTGGCGGTTGATTTTTCACATCTCGTTTATCTCCGAATACAATCTCCATATCCGCTTCATCCCTAATTGCAAATAAGAAGCCTACCAACTGGACTATTCCTATTGCACATATAATCGGAAATATTATAATTATTGCGGTCGTACATACTGTAAATATAGTTTCAAACATAGAATATACTTCCACGCTAGCAATATATTTACTTTTAGCCATAACCAGAAACACAACGCCACCTGCAAACAATCTCCCTATAAGATTTAATAATGGATAATTCCATAACTGCTGGATTCCAAGGATAAATCTATACTGTTGCTTTTTTCTGTTATGTCTCTGCTCATTAAATTCTTTATTGTCCATATATCTCCCTTCTTAGCAAGTAAGGGAATGGAATACCCATTCCCCCAGAAATATACTTAGCAACCATAAGCCAGATGAAACTCTTTTAACATAAAAGCGTTTAACTTCTCATGTAAATCACATATATGATGATATTTTCTGAAAATGATGCATTCAAGCGAACGGTCGCTATCAACAATAAAATGATTGTTTTCATCACATGAACCATACTGCTCATCCTTCTCAATAAATGCCCAGTAGTCGGCATCATAAATCATCGGACGAATTATGCCACTTGCATATTCTGTAATCTTCTTATTCATTTCATCTGGAAGCTGATTGCTATACTGTCTTAATTCAAACAGCTTGTTGCTCTGAAAAGCTCTATCTTCATATCCTTTCAGAGCTTCAATCATGAGGATATGACATTCAATAAGCTTTGTTTCAATTTCTTTATTCATTATTATGTTCTCCTTAATAGGCAAGCATCAGGAGGAGCATTTCCTCCCTTTGCCACCTTATAGTTATTTGTTACGATTAAGCCTTATATAACATCTCAACCTTACCCTTCATGTTGAAAGAGATTTCGATTGTATCGTTAATCTTGCAATCTAGTAACTTGATTCCGTCCTTAATGAAGAATTTCTCAGTTCTGAGACCATCCACATTCTCATCTCTGAATGCACAAAAAATGTTAGTTCCGTTAATTGTCTCACCATTATTGTTGATGAAGTTTACTGGCTGTACACCTACGAGTTTAACCTGCATACAATTTGTTCTCCTTTCCGACCACCCTCGATATCAGAGCAGTCCGTATTTCTAAGCGCTTCGATGATTATATCTTAATACACACTCAAGTTATTGTATAACCATTTATACGATAGCTTTACTATTCTTTGTGATATTTTTACTATCTTGACTATTTATTTTTTTGCTTTATAATATTATTATAAGAACATAGTTTGATTTAAAATATCAATAATGAAAGTAGGTGGATTATGAACAATAAAACAGACCGAAAATCAGTCGGACAACGCATAAAGGAACTTCGAAAAAAAAATAATGAAACACAAAAAGAACTTGCGGATATTATAAATTCTACTCCAAACTCTATTTCAAAGCTTGAAAACGGTGATATGGGATTAACTTTTGAGAATATGCTTCTTATTGCAGAACATTTTAATGTCTCATTAGATTATTTATGTAAAGGCGAAGGCGGTTCAAATTTACTTGAAACATTAAATAAGTATTTTTCTTTGAGATATCATCAAATTTCAGGTGTTGACGAAACCGACAATACTTATCCTCTGCCTGTACTATCAATAGACAGAGCTTATTTTGACTATCTTATACAGATAGCTAATGCCACAGCAGATTCAAACATTCCTGTTGAATTAAAAGAACAATGGATTGAACTTGAAACAAAAAAATTCACAGAAGGAATTATTCATGACAATTATAATGACTTTGCTTCTATTATCCCTGTTAGTGAAAAACTAGTTTCTACTAATCCAGAATTGCATAAAACTATTTCATCTAGCAAATTAAAAGATATTTAAAAAGGAGATTGAGCATCATGGCTAAAAGTATAGAAGAACAAATTGAAGATTGGGGCAAAAAGCAACTCGGTAAAACAAAATATTTTACAAAGACGGAAAGCATCAATACAGAGATAGAAACCGCACTAAAAACTGCACCCTCGAAAACTGGTGGAACTGGTATGAACTATCCCGATATAAAACTATTTATCGAGACAAAATCAATGCGCAAAATACCTGTAATGATAGAGGTAAAAGGTACAAAAGGGAACTTAATTAAACTCAATTCCGATGGTGAAATAGATAACAAGAAAAAAGATGGTTCACCAAACTATACCAATATAAATAAATACGCCGTAAATGGAGCGGTTCATTATGCAAACGCAATTATTAAGCATACCAAAAGCTACAAAGAAGTGGTAGCCATTGGTTTAAATGGATATGATGAAGCAGGAACTCGTATTTATGAAATAGATGCTTACTATTTATCTCTTGATAACTATTGCATTCCTAAACGAATAAAAGCCTATTCAGACCTTTCATTTTTACTTACAAAAAATCAAGAAAAATTTGTCGAGGAAATTGATAAAATCGGCTTAACAGAAGAAGAATTAGAAGCAAAAGCAAAAGAATTTGAAAATGAAATAGAAATCAAATTAAAGAAGCTAAATCAAGTAATGCAGGATGACCTAAAAATATCTGTCGGTTCAAGAGTAGAACTTGTAACCGGTATGATTATGGCATCACTTGGTGTTGAGGGAAAAGTTGCCCCTCTTGAAATCACAGACCTAAAAGGAGAAGGTGGTAGCAAAACAAACGACGGAAGAATTATAATAAATAAAATCGATTCATTCCTTGAAGAAAGAAACCTTCCTCAAGAAAAAAAAGACATGATAATAAACGATCTTTCGAGAGTGTTTATTTTTTCTGACCTTTGGAAAGCTGAAAACGGAGAAAGCAAATTAAAAACTGTCTACACAAGCGTCAAGAATGATATAATGCCAATTTTTACATCTGCCAGACACCTTGATTTCACTGGACGTCTTTTCAATGTCCTTAATGCATGGGTTGATATTCCAGATAGTGATAAAAATGATGTTGTCTTAACCCCTCGCTATGTTACAGAGCTTATGGCAAAGCTTGCACAAGTCAATAAAGATAGTTATGTATGGGATTACGCAGTTGGTTCAGCAGGTTTTCTTATTTCATCAATGAAGTTGATGATTAAGGACGCACAAGAAAGAATAAAAAGTCCTAAAGAACTAGATGAAAAGATTGTAAAAATCAAATGCGAACAGCTTCTTGGTATAGAAAAACGCTCAGACATATATTTACTCGCTGTCCTTAATATGATTCTTATGGGAGATGGTTCTTCAAATATAATCCATAAGGACAGTTTAACGGAGTATAGTGGTAATTATGAACAGGGAGCTTTAAAAGATACTAAATATCCTGCAAATGTATTTTTGCTTAATCCACCATATTCTGCACTAGGTAAGGGATTTATCTTTGTAGAAAAAGCGTTAGAACGTATGAGTAATGGTCGAGCAGTTATTCTCATACAAGAAAATGCAGGCAGTGGCAATGGTTTACCTTATACAAAAAACATATTAGAAAATAACACTCTTGTTGCAAGCATCCATATGTCAGATATTTTTCATGGCAAGGCAGGCGTACAAACCGCAATATATGTATTTAATTTAGGTGTTAAACATGACACTAAGCAACTTGTTAAATTTATTGATTTTACAAACGATGGTTATACAAGACAAAACCGAAAAAAATCAAGCCAAGAAACTAATCTAAAAAATACTGACCATGCTTTAGAACGATATGAGGAAATTGTAAATCTTGTCTTATATGGAAAGTCATATTTGCACTATTTTACCGAGGATGAATACACCGAAGATACCATAAGCCTTGATGGAAATGACTGGACTTATAAACAACATCAAAAAATAGAAACAATCCCAACTGAGGATGATTTTAGAGATGTTGTAAAAGAATATCTAAGTTGGAAAGTCTCAATGATTATGAAAGAGGATATGTCAAATGAAAACTAAACAATTCAAAATTTCTGAAATATTGCAATGGCAACCCCAAAAAGAAATTGACCCCTTGAAAATCAATGAACTTACTGTAGATGGTAAGTATACTTATCCATTTTATGGTCAAGCAACCTTAAACCACGGGATTATTTCATATGAAACTCTTACTCCAGATGTTTTGAACAACAAGGATGGCAAACCTACTATTTTAATACATTCTAACAATCAAAATATTGTTTATTTGGAAACTCCATTTTATTTAAAAGATGGACATGGTGCTACAAGTGTTTTACAATCCAATATGCTAAATGAAAAAAATGCCCTTTACATTATCACATGTATAAAAAAAGTAATTACAAAAAAGTTCGCATATAACGATAAGGCTACAAAAATAGCATTAAAGAACACATACATTGAATTACCTGTTACAAATACAGGAAAAATTGATTATTCATTTATGGAGAAACGTATACGCGAACTCGAAGAGGAGCGTATACGCGAACTTTCCACTTATTTATCAATAAGCGGATTAGATAGTTATGAATTAAATTCATACGAGAAAGACACTATAAAACAATTCCAAAATAATAAGGTGAAGTATAAAGTTTATAAACTTGGCGAAGGCAATGAAAGGCTATTTGATATATCAAGTCCCAAAAAGCGTTTTAACGCAAACACAGTAACATTTGGTGGCAAATATCCATACGTTGTAAGAAGCAGTTTAAACAATGGTATTCGAGGATACATAACACAAGATGAATGTTATCTTAATCCTGCAAAAACAATTTCATTTGGACAAGATACAGCAACTATATTTTATCAAGAAAAGCCTTACTTTACTGGTGATAAAATCAAAGTTATGTCTTATCGTGACTGTGAATTAAATCCAGAGCTTGCTTGCTATCTTCTAACAGTAATGAGAAAAGCATTCCAAAATTTTGCATGGGGACAATCTTCGTTTAATGAAATATATTAAAAAATATGGAAATACGTCTTCCTGTGGACTCAAATGATAACATCGACTACACATATATTACAGCATTCATAAAAGCACAAGAAAAATTATCAATTAAGAGTGTTATTGATTGGAAAGATAAAATAATAAGCACATCAAAGAAATGTATATAGAAAATAGGACTTCCTCACTTTTATATTTGGAAGTCCTATTTCTTTAGCGTGTTCTCTTTACTTTAATATAATTTCGCTCCTGCTGGAATATGGTTATCTACCATAATCAGATGCAGTTCTTCATCCTCTGAATCTTTAAGGTTGTTTACTGCTGAAAGTAACATACCACAAGATTCAATTCCCATCATTGCTCTAGGTGGAAGGTTTGTAATAGCAATAAGTGTTTTTCCAACTAATTCTTCTGGTTCATAATATGCATGAATACCAGAAAGGATTGTTCTATCTACACCTGTACCATCATCAAGAGTAAACTGTAAAAGTTTCTTGCTCTTAGGTACTGCTACACATTCCTTAACCTTAACTGCTCTAAAATCTGATTTTGAAAATGTATCAAAGTCAACTGTTTCCTCAAACAATGGCTCAATCTTTACATTTGAGAAATCAATCTTCTCTTCAACGGTCGCAATCTGGTCGCAATTCTCTGCTGAATTACTCTTAGACACCTTATTTTCCTGCTTATCCGAGCCTAAACTCTTCATCGTCGGGAGCTTTTTTGGAAGTTTTACTTATCCTTTCACATCCTTGTAAACCCTTGTAAAATGGGCTTTTCCGGATTTCTTACTCTTCCTTACTCTTAGACGTTTTTTTGACTTTTGTACGTCTAAAAGATGTCCTTTCAATAAAAATGCGTCTTTTTTTCGAGGTATGTATTCGTTGTGCCTACACAACAACACACCGCCTATTTTATCATATTCTTTTCAGTATGGATAGTACAATTTGAAAAAAATCAACCAAAGGACTCTTTTCTAAAAAATATCCATATTCTTTGATAAATTCTCAATTACTGTTCTAGTTACTTCGGGATTTGCTTCAGCATAGATGTTCATTGTCGTCGATACGTCTGCATGTCCCATTACTTCTTGAATTACTTTAATGTTGGTTTCGTTCTCGCAAAACCTAGACGCAAATGTGTGTCTGAATATATGACAAGAGAATCTAGGAATCATCACGGGTTCTCGTTTCTTTTTCTTAGCAGCAACTTCTTCCTCTGAATTGTGTGCATCAACAATTCTCTTTATTGCTCGATTAACTGCTGCCGGGTTATGAGGCATTCCAAAGCGATTAGTAAATACAAAATTCGTCATGCCATCTACATTCTCAATACAAAACCCTTCCTGAGTTTGTCTATCATATTCTTCTTTCAGTACTTCATAGACCTGTTGCATCATAGGTATCCTACGATTTCCTGCTTCCGTTTTAGGCAACGACACTCTAAATTCACATTTATAGGAATCATCCGCTCTTTGATAATAAGTCAAGCTATGATTGATATCAATTACTCGATTTTCCATATCAATATCATCCCAGCGGATACCGATTGCCTCCCCTATTCTGCATCCCGTTCCAAGTAAGAATACAAAGAACGGATACCAATGATAGAAGAATGGATTCTTCGCTACATATTCCATGAACTTTCTCTGCTGATCCACAGTCAACGCTCGACGTGTCTTTCTTGAACCACCATTGCGCTTCTTCACTTCACAATACGCACCATCAACTGGATTCTTTCTTATAATATCGTCTCTTACTGCAAGTTGAAATGTTGGTCTCAAAACTGTGTTAATTGTCTCCAATGTGTTAATCTGCAAACCTTGATTGGTAATCAAATCTGTATAGAAGAATAGCACATCAGAATACTTCACATCCTTGATTTTCTTCTTGCCGAAAGTGTCACGAATAAAGTGATTCCATGTATATAAATAGTTACTGTAAGTTGTACTACGCAATTCTGTCTTTGTTGATATATACCTATCAAACAAAAAATTCACATCTGCTTTTCCTGCGACATAAACATCAAGTCCGTCCAACTGGTCTCTTTGCAACTGCTCCTCACGTTCTCGAAGCTTTACTAAGGACTTTGCATAAATTGTCCGCTTCTTGCCCAGTGGATCAATGTAAACATACGAATATCTTCCGTCGCCTTTTCTGTAACCCTCACCCTTTCTTAATACTCTGCCTTTTCCGTCTTTTCTACAAGCCATCTTAATCTCCTTTCTGGAGAAAAGAGCCTGCCCTACTGATTAGATTGATTCTTTAGCTGTAATTCCACGCCCAATCTAATCAACTGCGAAATGGAAAGATTATGAGATTCAGCATACTCAACCATCACCTGATATTCCTCTTCTTTGAACTTCACTGTAACTTTATGATCAAAAGGTTTCTCAGCCTTTGGTCTACCTGTTCTTGCCATCTGTACGCCTCCTTCATATCTTAATCATATTATACTTTTGGTCTGACCGAAAGTCAATACATTTTTTCGCATTTGGCTCATTTTTCTCCATATTAATTCATATTTCTTCTAAATGTAATGCGTCTTAAGCGAAATTACTTATAAAACTCGTCATCTACAATATGAAATGTCTCCAAATATTCATCAATGATATCCAGATTAACTAGAACCAACTGATTTACCTTGTAACAAGCCTTAGCGTCCTTTGCCATCTGCATAAACTTAGATACACTCATGGAGTACATTTCTGCACCTTCCGAATAGCGTACAAACCTTTTGTTATTAGTCTTCTTAGTTCTGCTGTCCATTTGCAAGTTCCTCCATTACCATTTTACGAGCTACAGGTAACAGGTCAAACTGTCTAATCAAAGCTCTATCAATTTCTTCACGCATACCAGAATCCTCAATAACAGTTCCACTCTTAGCTCTTATACATCCTTTTGAAATAGTCTGTGCATCTTCCGGCATAAAATCTGACTTTTTGCTAAGACCGAATCCACTTACATCCTTTGGTTCAAGTACCACATGAACAGGAATGCTTTTTAATTTTGTACTCAGCGGTACAACCGATACCTGCGGTGCTTTGTCATGATTACTTGCATCACACGAAATAATCACCCCTGGTCTTACTCCACCTTCTACTCCATGTGGATTCCTGCCAAAATCAGCATAAACAACATCAAACTTATTATATATTCCATAGCTTCTCTTACCCATATCAACAACACCTCCTTCTAATGTTTAAATCCAATCTTCCTTCATCAACTGTTACTACTACTCCTCCAGCTTCAATGATTAATCCCACCTTAAAGTACGCATCTGCCAAGCTGCTTGAAACTGCTGCCATATTAGTAACAACCACACCTCTAATTTGCTTTTTGCGAACCATATTTACAATCTGCATCCACTGGCGATCAACATCGTTCTGAGAAAATCCATGTCTTCTCATTTTCCCTACGATATTAAACTCCGTTCTTTTTGCAAAATCATGAATATATATACTCTGCTTATTTTCTAGCATATCTACTTTTTCTAATGGTGCTTGTACCGAAAGGTATTCAATACAATCCATCTTTTTAATCTTCTTTCTCATATACAGCCTCCTATGCAGACTTCAATGCCTGCTCTATCATAAACTCAAAGGATTTCAATAAAAATTTACGCTGTTCTATTGGCAGTCTTCTAAGCTTTGCATCTATGGAATCTGATGCAACACTTAAATCAAGTAATGTATTTGCATCTGTCTTATATGCATCCATCAGAACATATAGATTTCTCATGCTTAGATTTCTACCACCCTGTTCTAGCTGGCTTAATGTAGAAACGCTAATTCCTGTCAAATCAGCAACAGCTTCTACTGTAAATCCTCTATCCTTGCGAATTTCTCGAAGGATTGGTCCGATTACATAACCCTCATACTGTTTCATGGATATCCTCCGTTTCTTCTGAATCAAAATACTCATATGCTTCCTGCTCTGTCGGGAACACACCGGCGATGCTGCCATCGCCGTTTCTTACGATTGTCCCATATTCAACATTCGTAAACCTTAATGTCCCTCTATTTATAGAAGAGAAATCCCTACTCATCATTTGATTCAGAATCATTCGGAACCTCTGGCGACAAGGTAAGATGATGTTCCATATCTACAATCAGTACGGGTTTATTCATCAATGTGTCAATGAACTTAAATAAGTCATCCGGATCAGTTGTGAAGGAAAAGATATTATTTACAAATACCATTACTGCCTCTGTTCCATCCAATGTTTGACAAAAATCTGTGATTACTCTACGGTCAATATCATCATTTGCTGAACCATCCACAATCACATCTGTCAATTCAACATCTAAATCCAGCGCCATCTCAATCATTTCTGTTGCCATAGCATGAATCTTGTGGTCAGCCTTACGACTTTTGATAAATGCAATAGCTTTGCCATCAAACTGTGCCACTACATCTCTGTTATCCATTACTCTAAAATCTGTTTTCTTCATTACTTTGTCTCCTTTATAAATGAAATTTTATAAGGAGAGATATTGGGCCCTCACTCTCTCAAGTGACCGTGCCTGTTTCTCAAGCACAGTTATATTGTAGCCCATACACCCCCAAAAGCCGACCGTGTAGACACTACAGTTATGTCGTGTAAACACGACAGTTAAATTGAGGCAGTCACATTTTTTGTAGCCTTCATCATCGCAATAAACTGTTGAATTTGCGACTCTGTCATTTCTTAAAGCACATCAACTGCCTCAGCTATCAGTTCAGCTTTTGAATCCTCTATTTCTCCTCGCATAATGTACCTTTCTGAAACGTCAAGAGCTGAGACCAGACGTTCTAATGTCTGCGCTTTAAATGCACCACCATTTTCGATTGCAGACAAAGCTTGTCTTCCAATACCTATGCGATGTGCTAATTCATCCTGAGTCAATCCTAATTCTTTTCTCCTATCAGCTATACGTGTCCCTCTATCATAATCTTTAACTTTTTCAGTCATCTGGTCTCACCTCCCTTCGCACAAAAAAATCAGGCCATTAGCTTTACAAAGCTACGACCTGATTATAATTCGCATACATTTTCATTTCCTTGGGTAATTCCCCTAAATCATTTCATTTTTAGAAAAATTTTATCTCCGGATTGCCATCCACAATAAATTTACCCAATCCCAACCGTCTCATTCTTTCACAATTTGCATCTGATTCTACTCCTACATATTGCTTATAAATCACATTACCATTTGTTCTATCTACGGTTAGCGTCATCATTGAGTTCCTTTTACTAAGTTCTGACCACGATATTGTCACATTTATTTTATATCCACGAGTTACTACATTGCTCTCCTCATCATAAAAATCATTTATAATAGTTGCGAGTTCATACGCCACTCGTTCCAATGCACCCGACTTATCAACAGTAAAATCCTTAAACATATTATATACATTTACACCCTCTTCGGGTAATATCACATTTATGTCATGAATTTTACTTGATAAATGTTTGCACAAAGTTTTTGCAAATTTATTTCCAATATCCATAGCAAAATTCTGACTAATCATTGACCTTGCTGCAATATAATAGATTTCCGAATTGACAAATGCCATGTCACCAATATTATAAAATGAGAATATATATCCCTTAATTTCATATATAATATTTTCTATGTCTCGTTTCTTCTTAATCAATTCAAGTGCACCTAGATTTGCCACTGCACGATTTTCTAATTTCTTAATCCATGCTTGTACAGCAACCGCATCAGCCATTTGTGGATTTTTTACAGATGCCGTTAACGAGCGATTCGGATTATTATATCCATAATAATCATTTTTGAACCCTTCTTTATCTTTATATACCACTATTAGTTCTTGCATTATGATAATAAAAGTATCTATTGCTACTGATTTTGACACATCAATATCTTTATCTGAAATCCACCAATTTAAAACGGTCTCATAATTTTTAATAGCAAATTCACATGCCTTTTGATCATAATACTTTTTATCCAGTCCCCACAATATCAAATACATTATTTCTTTTATTTTTTCGTTATCAGTCTCTGAACAGATATAGTCCTCTAGTATTTTTATATTTTCTCTTGATATCTCATAACCTTCTCTGTCTCGATATAAATCAATGTATTTTCGATCTGGTTCTCTAGCTTCACAAATTCTGTAATTGATATTTAGTCGATCTCTATCGGCACACATGATACGATGGCAAACCAACAGATTAAAAAAGTTTTCTAGTATTCCCTCTTCATATGTAATTGGCGGTGTTTTGGTATCAAGCCTTGCCAATACTCTCTTTTCCAAAAAAGCAAGTATTCTATTTAACTCTTTCAATGCATCATCCGGTTTGTCCAATGCCTTATCTGTTATAACATAATCAAATACCATATTTGTTATATACTCCCAGTAAGCATTCATATTCTCAATTTTTTTAATTCTTTCATCCGCATCAGGAACTTGACTTTTTACCTTTGCAAATAGATCCTCAAAGCATTCCCCGTAGACACTTTTTTCAGAATATTCCGTTTTAACATTTTCCAAACGAGGCTTCTGCAAAACATCTGTAATTAAAATACGAACATTTCCACCTGAACATTTATCGCTCTTAGCTGTGCCATCTTTTTCAATATAGTAAAGCAACTTGATTAATTTAAGTAACTTAAATCGTTCCTCATCACTTTCAGTAGCAACCACCATTTCTTCGACATCGGTCCCTAACAGATTATTCAGCTTATTAATTATTCCACTATGCTTTGAGTTTTTAATTTTGTCTCTAAAATATTCTTCTCCCGGAGCATCCTCACCAGTTCTGACCTCATATTCATCCATCAGTTCTTGACATAAACTGGTATATGTAAATTTTACTTTTTTATATTCAGATTCAATATCATATAACGCCATCTATATCACCATCCTAATAAATATTATATCGTCAATTTAAAACTTATAAAGCAGATTCTGTATTATTTTTTACTGCACGAATCATTAGTAACCACTTATAAACTTCCGCATCATCCATCTCCTTGAATTCACGTATCAATTCCATTTGTACATTACTTTTTTCAGATGCATTATCCTGCTTCATTACTTCATCAGCAGAAATATTTAAGACTCTAGTTAGTTCATTTAATACTGACACCTTAAAGTCACCACCATTTTCAATGGCAGACAAAGCCTGTCTACCAATACCTATCTGAGATGCCAACTCATCCTGTGTCATTCTCAGTTCTTTTCGTCTATTAATAATTCTAATACCTCTTGCATAATCTTTAGTAATATCATTTTTCTTCATATTCAATCCATCCTTTCGTTTCATGGCAATAGAAACGAGCAAGGATGGAAAGTTGCTCCGGTTTTATAAAAAAAAGACGCAAGAGAAAGTCCAGTCCTTAACTGGTTTCTTTCCCCTGCGTCCGTGGTACCGCACATTGTCCTGCAATGCCGTCCTTATCAGGTGGCGCCATCATTTAATTGTTAATTGTTATTTTTATACCTTAAACACTCCATTTGAGGAATGTTCAATCAACATTGCCTCCGTGTAATTCTTCAATCGAAGAACCCTTTTACACTTTTCACACTTAAGTTCAAATCCGCCAAGATTCAAATCCACATTGTTACCTGTAACATAATAATTCATAAACAGTTTGTTACAACGACCTGTTTTACATCTAATTTCTATCTTCTTATCCAATTCAGTCTGCTCCTTTGCTATACAAAATCATTTCAACTTTGTACTCGCCAAGGAAGGGAAAGTACCTTTGCAAGTCTTCCGGGCACAGAGTTCCGTCGTGACAACTGCCTTGTGTCACCTATGCCCTATTGCTGATCTATCTGGAAGCAACTGAGTGTCATTAATGACACTTCAGTTACGCTCCGGCTCTCTCCATAAACCACATATTGTTATCCTCATAATAAAGATAGCTGTCCCTGCCATTTACTACACAGGTATATCTCATACCTACACCACCGGCCTTCAGGCTTGCAGCTCTTCTTATATCTTTTATCTTTTGTATTTCATAAACACTGCCATCTGTCCAACGAAAGCTCTTAGGGGTTAGCACCCCTTCCTTGGAAAACTCAGCAGTTACATCCACATAAACCTTGTGACTTTCCATGCCTACCTCCTATAGTTCTTCTATCGTAATGGTTCTTGGTGAACCCTCACGCTTTTTGATATATCCAAACTCTTCCAGCGTTTTCAAATGAGCATATACGCTTGATGTGGAAGCCAGACCACATATTGCACATAATTCCCGAACTGACGGTGCATATCCGTGTTCCTTTTGGAAATTTACTATTCCATCGTATACACTTTTCTGTCTCTCTGTTAATCCTAATCTCATGTTATTCCGTTCAACTCCTCACTGATTAAAATATCCATGCGGATGCACCGTATGGTCCTCTTTTGCATTTACAGCAGATAAAACCTTATCCTGAAACATCAATCCTCTCTGAATACTGTAAAAACCAAATCTTCTGCGGATATCATCCACAGCTGCATCCATTTTCATATGCTTTTCACGCATCTGAAAGTCACAAAACAAATCAATCTGTTCCCAATAATTATCATTTACAAGGTCAGCTCCTCTGACTCCCACACTACGAATTGGTTTTCTCCAATCATAACTTTCCTTAAACAGCCTATAAGCCTCCACAGCTATTTCCTCTGTAATATTTGTGGCATTACTTATTTTTCTCTGACGGGTAAAAGAGAACAAATCATTATCCCTGATACTGATTTCCACTACCCGGCAACGAAAACCATTCTCCCGCAGTCTTGCCGCAACACTCTCCGCCAGTACATAAATGACTATTTTCACATCTTCATCATTTACCAAATCTCTGTGCGTTGTGGTACTGTTGCCTACTGACTTAATCGGTGCGTGAGCGTTTTCCTTTCTTACAGGACTATCATCATAACCATTAGCAAATGCCCATAAAACACTGCCCATCTTACCCAACAGTCTTACAAGTATTACTTCATCCGTCCTTGCCAAATCTCCTATGGTACGAATCCCTATCTTTGTAAGTTTCTGATTGGTACTTCGCCCAACATAAAGCAAATCTCCAACAGGAAGATTCCACGCCTTAGTTTGAAATTCATCTGAATACATTGTTGTAATTGCATCCGGCTTCTTATAGTCTGAACCGAGCTTAGCAAATATCTTATTAAAAGAAACACCAATGCTGACTGTAATACCAAGTTCCGATTTCATCCGATTGCTTATTTCCTTTGCTATCGAATATCCGTCTCCCTTAATGGTAGCACTGGCAGTTACATCCAACCAGCTTTCATCAATACCATAAGCTTCCTGCAAATCCGTGTACTCTGCGTAAATTTCATGAGCCATCCTTGAAAATCTGAGATAGAGGTCCATTCTGGGTGAAACAAAGGTAATCTCCGGACATAACTGCTTTGCTTGCCATAAAGCCATACCAGTCTTAACACCATATTTCTTGGCAATATAATCCGCTGTCAAAACAATTCCGTGTCTGCTTTCCGGGTCGCCACCCACCGCTAAGGGCTTCCCATTAAGTTCCGGATGGTGTAAATGCTCTATAGCTGCATAGCAACAGTTAATGTCACTATGGAGAATAACCCTGCCCGACATACCTTTTTCCTCCAGTCTCATATTGTAGTAAGTAACTTATGTCTCTCCTCTACATAGCAAAGTATAAATCTATTGTACAAAGATTGCAAGTGACACATTGGTTGTCTTTATCTATTTTGCAAAGATTTTACTTGATTTTATAGAAAAACTCTTATATACTGTAGGTACAAAAAGCTAACAGAAATGAGGTATGTATATGAACTCTCTCGGAACAATCATAACAACTTACAGAGAAAAGAAAGGCTTATCGCAGAAAGGACTTGCTGAAGCTTTAAATGACTATGGCTATTCACATTCCAACAAAGCAGTCTGGAGCTGGGAAAATGATAAAACAGAGCCTAGTGGTTCTTTGCTTATGGCTATCTGTAAAATACTTTCCATCACGGATATATATAAGGAATTTTATGGCGAAAACCCCGGTAATCCTCTTTCATTACTTAATGAGGAAGGACAAAAAAAGGCAATAGAATACATAGAATTATTAAATGATTCCGGTAAATATGCACCTGCCAAGGCAGTTATCATACCATTCAGAAGAAATATCCGGTTATTTGATATTCCAGCTTCTGCCGGAACCGGAAGCTTCCTTGATGGCGAAAACTATACTATGCTTGAGGTTGGCGAAGAAGTCCCTGCCGATGCAGACTTTGGTATCCGTATCAGTGGTGACAGTATGGAGCCACAATTCATAAATGGTCAGATTGTATGGGTACATCAGCAGGAAACATTATCTACCGGAGAAATTGGTATCTTCTACTTAGACGGTAACGCCTACTGTAAGAAATTAAAAGACGATGCCGAAGGATTATTCCTTATCTCCCTCAACACGAAATATGAACCGATACAGGTCAAAGAAAACGACTCCTTCAAAATTTTCGGGAAGGTTGTCGGTTAAGTACAGATTATTGGACTGTAATTTTTGCTATAATTAGCTTACTACAATAATGAAAGAAGGGATAATAATGGCTGTATCTACTACTCTTAAGAAAATTAGAACCGAGCGAAACATTGGTCAGCAAGATTTAGCTGTTGCTATCGGTTACTGCGGACGCACTATCGGACGCATTGAACGAGGCGAAAGAGTCGCCTCCCTTGAACTTGCTTTAAGGCTCTCTGCTTATTTTGGAATATCTGTAGAAGAACTGTTCAAAGTTGAAGATGAATGATTCAATGCCAGCCAGATGTGAGCTGGCATTTCTATTATCTCTTATATGATGACATCCTTGGAAATTCTCTTGAATTGCAAAACCTATAATACCATCTAACTGTATTTTGAATATTTCCACTTCTTTCTCGTGGGTCAGAAGATATTTTAACCAATGCGTCATACATTCTATCATCGTCTGACACAACATAATCCAAGCTTGTACCAATAATTTGTTCTGCTGTATTCGCTCTGCTTATTCGTGAATTTATTGCTTTATTCTTACTTTTAATTGTTTCAATCCCTTCAAGGTAATTTCTAAACTGTGCTTCTCTCATACTGCCGAACCTCCTAGTCTTCAAACACAGGTAATTTCAACTTATCCGTCTCCAAATGTGTCAATACAAGTTGTGCATTTTCCTTAATATCAGGAATATCTAGTTTTCTGCTATTTGCTTTTAAAACATATTCCATTGCCTGAACCACCATATTTGATTCAATAATTCTAATAAGAACATTAATCTTATTCCGCATATCATATTCATCTCGTGCCCAACTATCACACTCTTTATACAGTTCCTTGATATACTCCGTCTTGGTTTGCTTATCCTGCAGTTTATCAAAATCGTGAATAATACATCCCATAAAGCAACCAACAAAGCCGACTGTTGCCGTTCTTATAACTTCCTTCAGTTCGCCCTCATTCCTTAATAAAACAGTTGTTCTTTCCATAATTGATAACCTCCATTTGTTTGATAAGCAGAGTATAGCACAAATAAATGCAGCCGGAGTTTTTATGGTCATCCGGCTATAACTAATTTTATTTCATGTCACGATATATTTTATCCACTTCATTTTCGTAGACTTTTTCAGTGTTCTCATCAAATAACACCCACTCTACCAAATCAAACTTATCTTCATTCACACTGAGGAATCGAGCAACTGTTGCAACTGCAATCTTTGCCGCCAACTCAACCGGAAAATGATAAATCCCCGTAGAAATTGACGGAAATGCTATAGTACGTATTTCATTATCCATCGCTACCTGCATAGCATTATAGTAACAGCTTGCAAGCAATTCTTCCTCATTCTTCTTTCCACCGTTCCACACCGGTCCTACCGTATGAATTATATAATCGCATGGTAAATTATACGCCTTTGTAAGTTTTGCCTGCCCCGTTTTACAGCCACCAAGCAATCTACATTCAAACAAAAGCTCCGGTCCTGCGGCTCTGTGAATAGCACCATCCACACCACCGCCACCAAGCAGAGAGCTATTAGCGGCATTAACTATCGCCTGAACACCTAACGGTTTTGTTATATCGCCTTTTATCGTCTTTATTATGTACATATGCGCTCCTAATTCCAACATAATTTTTTTATATCTTTGAACGAGTAATGGTATTCCTCTAAGTGCCTTTTCCTTTGCCAAATCAACTAAGCCTGCAATAAAAGCAAAATTTTTAACTCGAATCAAACCTTCTGATTCACCAGAAATAATCAGTTCATCACTCCCCTTAATTTTAGTATAGAGAACGCTTTGATATTTTTCATTAATCTGAAGTATTCTCTCTCCATGATACATCCTAGTGAATATCGCATTTACCCTATCTTCTAATTGCTTTCTAATCATAGACTCTTCATTGTTGTAGTATTCCTGCAACCACTCCTGAATTTTTACTGCATACGCAATATATCTTCTGATCTCTCGTCCCTTATCTGACTTCGCAATTAACTGGTCATATATCTTCTTGAACCTACTTTTTTCAGATTCTGCCTCTGCAATTTTCGCAATAGCATTTTCCTTCTTTGAAGTCTGCTCTTTTAAACGCTTTTTTACATCGTTTAACTCAATTTGATATTTCTTTGCATCTTCCTTACCCTCAATCTCCGCTTCTATGTCTTTGATTTCATCTTCCCATTCAGAAATTCTATTCTTGCATCTTAGTATTTCCCCTATTTTTGTTTGAATGGTCATAAAATATCTGTCATTATTATTCACTTTATCAAATGAACGAATTGATTTTTTGAAATTATTAATAGTAGTACCTATCGACTCTGGTGGAACAAACTTTATTTGCTCCATCAAGTGTAAATAAGCATCATTCCCATCTTTTATTTCCGCTCCACACAAACACTTTCCCTTTTGTATTAACTCCTTAATTGTGTCTGCGGTTACATCTTTAATACCTTTATCATCAACTTTTGCCTCGGTTAAAAATTTCATAGCCTGAGTATATAAAGGCTGGGCAAAAAACCAAACTGCATCATCACCATAAAGAATTTTATAATCAGAATACGCTTTTTCCAAAGCATCTTTTTCTTGTTTTACATTTCTTGCAAGATTATCTTTTCGCTTCTGAAGTTCTGTGGTATCTTCTAATGAACGAATTTTATCTTCCAAGGCAGTTTTTCGTTCCTCATAATGATCAATTTCACTTTCTGCTTCTTCCTTAACTTGTGTTTGATAAGTAATTTTTTCTTCAGCAGCTTGAATTTTTTCTAACGCATCCGTAGCTTTTGAGTCGTCATTCTCTGCTAAATCCTTATAAAAAGAACCGATAACAGTTGAAGGTGTTGAATCCTTTCCCAAATGTTTAATTGCATTATCAAGCACATTTAACCCAAGCAACCCTTTTACTGATGACGATAAATCCTTCCTACCCGCAACATTTTGAACACGCTCTGTATCAAAGAAGAAATATCCGGATAAATCTTCTGGCAAAATCAAATTTATAATCGCTTCCATATCCTTAGTTTTCTCAATAGGCACTGTTTTACCCGTTTCAAGTTCTTTATACCAAACTTTTAACCGAGAATCTCTTGGAGCAACAACTCCGTTCACTTTTATATATTCTTGCTTCCTACTAATTGTATATTCTTTTCCCTCATGTATAATTGTAATCTCAACTATAACTTCTTGAGGTTCATCCCCATTATACATTTCTGCAGAGAGCTCCAGATTCAGTAAAAAATCAGGGTTATCCTCTTTCCTAAAAATTGCCTTATTGTAAAAACACCAGTTAAACATCTGAAGTAATGTTGTTTTTCCGAAAGTATTGTTTCCCAATATGATAGTTACATTATTTTTCTTATCACACGAGAATTCTATGGTGTTTTCACCCTTGAATTGTCTAAAATTCTTGTACCTCAAAGATTTGACTAGCATTGATATAGGCTCTCCATTCTTACCCACAAATGAAAGTTCATTTTTTCCATTATTCGATGCTACCTGTCCCAGATTTTCAATCTCTTCCTTTACAGCTTTCAGCATACTAATATATTCTTCTAAAGATGCTTCATTCCAAGTGTCAAGATGTATATCTGTTACAGCCCGAATTATACGTTTTACAAATTCTACATCATCATAGGAACTATTTTCCGCAATACAAGTCATCAGTCCTGTAACCTGACTAGAATGTAAGCCATGCTTTGCAAAATCGCTCTGATGTTCATACCATTCTATCATTGTATGATGCAAATCCTGCTTAGCTTTCTTGTCAAATGTTTCAATCGTCTTCTCTACCGCTCTCTGACTTATCCATGACAAATAATTGTTTGCCTTTTGTCTAAGTTCAGCAAGAATATTACATATATCAGAATAGTCATCACTGCCAACCACCTTTGGTAATTCTACAAATATAACTTCATACGGATTAGCATCCATGCTTTGCAACAAAATTTTAATTTTAGGAAACGCCTGTGCAATAGCATCATTGTTCCAATACACATTGTTCTTCTTAATATTTTTAGTTACCTGTGGCAATGCTCTGAACCATCTCTGCATAGCAAGCAAAATTCCTGCAATTCTTGATTCTGACTTATTAGTTGTTTCCTTTGCATCAAACAACTGTCCCATTGCTGACAAATATTGTTCCTTACGGACATCATCGGAAGATACAAATATATAATAATCTTCTGGATATTCGCACATATTGAGTAAAATATCTGAAGTGAGTTGCTGTTCTTTCTTTCCAAAGTAGATTACAACATCTTCATTTCTTTCACTCAACACGTAAGCAAGATAGATAGGAATAATCCCCTTTCTCATTCCTATTGGTTCTTTCGTCAATACATCTAGCAAATTGCTCATGCACTTTTTACAATCACATGCACTCGCAATAAAATCATTGAATATATCAATAACTCTCTCGACATTGTGAGCATATTGACCGTTTCTAATTCCGGTACCAACAAATAAAGCTCTATAAATTGTTGACTCTGCACTTGTTCCTGACATATAAACCTCAGTATCCTCACCATTTATAAGAGTCTCCATAATAGTTTTTCTAGCTTTTTTTATTGGTGCAGTCGAAATATTCTGCTTATTGATTAATTCGTTGTTCACAGATACTGTTGCATAATATACTTCTTCGCATACCAAATCAACAATATCAGTTACTCTTTTCTTATTTGTAGATCGTAACTTATCTCCTTCAAAATAGAACACTTTTTTACCGCTATTCTCTCCAAAAGCATATTCCAAATAAGCTTCTATTTCCTTGGATAAATCTTCTTCAATAATAGGTATCTCTTTTTCAAGCACCTTGTTTTCTTCATTAGCAAAGAATATAGTATCTGTCTTGATTTCTTGTAATACTTCGTATTCTTGTAATTGTCTCTGTATTTCCATCTTCTTATGGCTATATACCACAATAAGTTTATTGCAAGAAGCCGCCTTCATTTTCTCCTCAATTGCTGAAGTATAATTCTCCTTTTCTTCAGAGTACAATGCAAGAACTTTTCCATCACAAAATACTTCATCATCAAGCAAAACATTAATATCCTTCAACTCCAGAAAGTCTGATACATTCATATACTCATACCTAAAATATCTTGTCATTGTGAATCTATCATTGTATTTCTTCATTCTTTGAAATAAATGTAAACAAGGTTCGCTCATTTTGAGCCACTTTTTCGCTTATATTCAAAAGTAAATATGCGCTTGTCGGACTAAGCGGATAGCATCCCCGCAGTACTATATCTTCAAAATCTGATTTAGTAAACACTGATGAAAACGCAACTAATCCATAATACTCCTGTGTTTTCTCATCCGAAAGTTGCTTTTTGATATTTGCTTCATTCTCATACCCGTGCTCTTTGTATATAGCATTCTGAATTAATTCAAAGTTGTTTTTTGAAGAAGTTACAAACAAAATTTCCCGCAGTCTTCCTTCAATTCCAGTAAAAGAATTAATTGTCTCTACGGAAAGATATTTTCCATATTCCTTAATGCCTTTGTGAGCAACCATAGTAATGTATACCTGTGTCTGCTTTGAACTATTTGCCAATTCACACATATCTTGAAGCAGTTTCATATTATTACCCGCCGCCTCTTTATCCTGTCCTTCAATATACTTACTAAACTCATCAAATACAATATAAATACCAGAATATCCATATTCTTCTACTAGCTTTTTCTCTATTTATCCCATGATTTTCTTCAAACTCTTTCAGTAATGCCCTTATCTCTGCAAAATCCCGTTCTCTAATCTGCTTCTGTTCCTCCGGCGTGTATCTATAGTAAAATGAAGGCGGATATACTTCCCAGCAACTTCGTAACATTGAATTTCGCCACCTTGCATCCATAATCTGCATCCTTATCTCAAACACAACTTTCTTCCAAAATTTCTTTAACATAGCTGTTCTCCCTATTTTACAACTACCCATCAATGAATTCACGTCGAATTATTTCGCGTCCCTCTTTGTTTCTCAAAGTATCCAGATACTTTCGTTTCTCTTCTACTTCCATTATTCCACAATTAATACTCTCGCCCGGTAATTCTTGAAATAACTGCTGAAGCCCATTAATCATTTCCTCTTCTTCAATATAGTCATTCTCCAAATACACAATATTGGACTTCTCCACAAACGATATGTAAATATATCTCTCAACAACAATCTGCATAATTTCATCAGATGTAGCCTTATCAATTTCGCTTCGTGAAGAATCCATTTCATCCTTATTCTCTTGCATTTCCTTATAGTCTTTGACAAACTCGTCTTTCATTGTTTTAAGCGTCTCTTTAATATTTCCTTTAAGTAAACTCTGACCATTAGCCTTTAAATGACTCCACATACTGCTCTTTGCTTCTTCATAGTCATTCTCCTGTGCCGAAAACTTATTTACTTCCTCATTATGTTTTGCAATCTGTTCGTCCAGTTCTGCAAGTTCTTCCGGATTATACGAATAATCAAGGCTAGAAGTCACATATGTTTTTACAAATGCTTTAGATGTCTTACTAAACTCTTCTTCTTTTGTTTTAGTAGTAGTTGATAATGTATCAAGCAACTCCTGTTTCTGAGCATCTAATTCCTTCTTACGGGTTTCTCTCGTACGCATCAAGAAATCCGTCTTTTGCTTAATAGCGTCATTGGTCTTATAGATAACTTCATTCAAGAACATATACACCATCTGACACTTATTATAAGCCGAATATTTGCTCGCAAAATCTTCCATTTCCTGCTCAATGCAGAACAATCCACTATTAGCATATATTAAGTCAGATTCTGTCTGAGAACACGCTTTGGAATACTCAACTACCTCATCTTTAATTTGTTCCGGCATTATGTTATACATATACAATGTTGCGTAATCTACATCTTCAGGATCAGCAAACATTTCTTGTTGTGAACGATACGTTTTTCTATAATGCTTGTCTGTAAGATTACCATCATTCTTAGCACCTAATCCCATTATAGATGATACAAAATAAATGCCACCTGCATACATCTTTTCAACAGAATTGTACTCCAGAATATTTTGCACCTGCTTTGCTGAAAATCCATCCTCTGGTAAATCAGAACAATCAGCTTTATTTAAGACAATCATAGTAAAACGCTTATCTAACGCTTTGATATTCAATACGTCATCACACAGTTTCGCATTGTCATTACTGTCAATTGATTCATATTGGGATATCCATACCGGAATACCATTCGAAAAACCATGTAATGCATCAGCTAAAACCTTTGAATGATCCGTATTTGAATTTGAATTGGAACCCGGTGTATCAAAAATCACAAAATTATTTCTACTTCTACCTAATACTCCATCCTTAACAAACGGAACTTCAACTTCAATCACATCACTGATTTCCGTTGTCTCCATGTCCTTTTTTTCATAGCCGTTCACAAACTCCAATGCTTTATTAATCAGGCTATACATATCCTCTTTTGTACTTACTTGCATTAGTTGTGTTAATTCAACTAACATCTCATCTTCCATTTTTCCTTTACGGATTCTGAAAGACTTACCCTCATACAACAACTCTACATCATCGTTCCAATGCTTAAATCGAATCCTAGCCATATCTTCTGAATCAGACATTGAAATTTTATATATTTTTGCTGTAACAGGATCACCACCACTAGGTAATATTTCATGTCCAATCAGCGAATTGATAAATGTAGATTTACCTGCACTATAGTTACCAAATACACAAATAGGAATAATATCATCCAATGCATCAGCTACTTTACTTAAATCATCCTTGACATCATCATCATCGCGAACGATTTTTTCAATAACCGGCTGAACAGTTTTAAAGATTTCTTTAGTGTCGCTAAGAATCAGTTTCGCATTTTCAAGAATTGTATTAGCTTTAGTTAAAACTATCTTCTCTGCCATCGAAGGCATAGTGCATATTTTCTCAAGTTCTTCATACTCTTCCTGTGTGCCTTCAAAGACAATGTTTACCTTTTCATTCCCGACTTGATATTCATCCAGAATGATATCCACTATCTCCTTAATCTTGAATGGAAGAAAGCTCTTTCCAGACTCATCTTCTCTCAATTTACTGTTAGGATTGCATGTCTGAATTTCTTCCCATGCAGCCGCCTGCTCCTTATAACTTAAGTACTCTATTTTCCTTTCATAAGGATTGCTCTTAATCTTGATTGTTGCCATCTCTTTATCTCCTGTCCATAGTATTATTTTTTCTTAATATATTTCCCCGTTCTTATGCGCTCATCTTTCGGTTTTTCTGCATCTGCCGGTATTGCCCAATAACTGCCTATCTTCGTAGCTCCTGGTATTCTCCCCGTCATGCACAAAGTCTGAATCCGCCTTACTGATAATCCCCACTTTTCTGATACTTGACTTATTGATAAATATTCCATAGTTCACCTATTATTTCTTCCCAAATTAAAGTTTATACACTACCATTTAATTTTACTCCAAACCACGAACAAAATCAATCTATTAATACTATAGTAATATTTTAATATACATATCAAAAATCTAAAACTGCACGTAGCGTGCAGTCAACTATTTTTTATTGATATATGCACTATATTAGGCAACGTGATTTTCAATCTTCTGTTTACTTGTTACATTCTTGTTTAATAGGGGTAATTATTATTCGCTCTGGTTCGAGCTTGACCGACACTTTCGTGTCAATATTGAACCCAAAGGCATTTAGATAATCTCCTTTGAGCATTAGAGTAGGAACCTGCTTATACTTGTAAGCACTTGTTGCATTTACTTTGATTTTTCTTTCCAACGGCAATCCTTTCTACACGTTGCCTCATATAAATATATCATCCATATTCTTGACTCGCAAGCAAAATCACAAAAAATATCCCTTCCGAAACAACTTCAAAAGGGATATTTGTATTATGCACTTCTCTACAGGAACCTGAAATTTTCGGGTCCTTATACCTTTGCACTCTTTAAAAGTAATATCCCTTTCATTACTAATAGCAGAAATACTACAGCCACTGCATAGGATTCTCTGGTTATTGCAAATAATAACACTGATAAGGTACTAATCGACATTGATACCTTTGTTGCCACCTTATTATATCTTTGCATATCTAATTTTATCAGTATCAATTTTATAAATCCGATCACAACAAGAAAAACAATCATAATCCAGTACAATGAACGGTTCAATGATGTAGTCTGAATGTATGCAAATAGATTTACTGAATAGACAAATCCATCCACCACATTTGGATAAAGCGGTAAAACAATTAAAACAATTGCGAATACATCCAATAACCCAAATAATAAATCACACATTCCTCTTAGATTTGCTCTGTTTTCCTTTTCTGCAATAGAAAGCAGCTTGTCCGTCGATAACAACTCATCAATGGTTACCGAAAAATAATTTGATATTTCCTTTAATGAATCAATACTTGGATATCCTCTTCCCTCTTGTGTCAAGTAGTTGACAGATTTTTTCATATTCTTTCTATCAGCTTTTCAATTTTCATTGTAAAGTGACATGCACTTAAACCAATACTCTTATCAAGTTTTGGCAAGCTGTGAATATTTATCATCCGTATGACACTTTGAGATTACAGCAAACACATTATATCCCGGAAGTCCGATAAAGTATTACAGATACGATGTGAAGTGATTTGGCAATGTTACCTGTGCCGCTGGAGAACAGTCCACCGTATTTTATTTCAAATTCATCCCACTGAATACTATCGGCCATTTTCATCCAGCGGTTGTTCGGATTCATGTGTAGCCTCATTGGCTGATTGAATTCAAGGAATGAATGCTTATGTATAAACGAAAACCTTGCATATATTATACCATGATTAGACTCAAAAGTCAGTAAAATCAAGCATTTCGGAGCTAATCAGCAGACTCTATTTATCTGTATTTCATATTATATCATTTTGCCGTTAGCATAGCCCTGATATTCATCCAGGAACGCTTCTGCACTCTTCACCATGCAAATTCCAACTTCATCACCCTTAAAGCCAAATTCAATACTCATATTACCAAAATACTTATCGATAATCTGCACCTTAATACGAAGCTTGCTCTCCTCAGGCCAATCTGCTGAAACTGCACAATCATACATATGTCCCGGTTCATTCGCACCTGCCACCATATCTGAGTAGCCTGTCTGCGGGAACTTGCCAAACTCATTATGCCCAATACCAAACACAAATGATTTCTTACCTTGAGCATTCTTATACGACAACACACCCTTGTCATTATCAAAATCAAGCCTTATCCACTCTATCTCCATAGGATTTTTATCAAGTACAAATGTTTTGCCATTAATGTGATTTACAACAGGACTATAGGTATTTTCCTTTAAGCTGAATAATTTCAAATTGGAAATATAGTCCTTAAGTTCCCCAAAGGCAACCTCGTCTTCATCCAAAGATTCACCTAGTTCGTCTATAATTGTTCTGTAAAGCTCATTATAGATAATTCCCTGGCTAAAATCGCCCATTCCCTGATTATCAGAATTAATAACAAATATAAAATCCTTATCAGGCTCGCACAAAACAAACTGGTCCCCCATCCCACAAAAAGCAAAACCATTATTTGGAGTCTTCCATATCTGATAACCATATCCGTACATACCGCCGGCAAATCCGCCACCGTGACTGTTAGAAGCCTGCTTCTTGGTAGCCTCCTTAAGATACTCTTCATTCATATATCTGATGCCGTCGATTACACCACCATCCATTACAAATCTCCCCAAAACAAGCACATCTCTCGGTGTGCACATCACACCTGAATCGGCAAATGAATGTCCCCCCGGACATTTAAGGCAATAAGCATCCTCGGAAAAACCTGCTTTTCGCAAAAACATATCCTTCAAATATTCCAAAAACGGTTTGCCTGTAAGTTTCTCTACGATGCATCCAAGCATAAACGAACCTGGACTGTCATAACACCATGTTGTACCTGCCACTCTGTCCATCTGTGCTTTAAAATACGCCTCACATCTGTCACCAGACCACAGATAGAACCATTTAACCGGATTTACCACACAAGTCTGCATTGTAAGCATTTCACGTATTGTCATATCCGCAAGATGCTTAGGAGGATTCTCCATATATTCAGGGAAAAACTTCATAAACTTGTCGTCAAGACTAAGAAGTCCATCCTCTACCGCAAGCCCTATTGCTACGCTTACAAAACTTTTGGATATGGAGTACATTCTATGCTTATAGTCCTTATGAAAAGGAGCATAATATCCTTCTGCAAAAATTTTATTTCCACGAGCCATAATAAAAGAATGGGTGCAAAAATTGTACTTATCAAGTACCTTTAAAAACTTCAAAACATTCTTAGACGAAATCCCCGCCTTCTCCGGTGTAATACTATCGAACATGCCCAAATACCTCCTATATATTTGCATTTATTCTTGCTATATTATATCATAAATGTTATAATATAGCAAGAATAAAATTTATAAGGAGGCACTAATATGAGTAATGCTAACACACCAAAAACACCTCTTTTTTATGCGCAAAAAGCATGCGAAACCATGATGCGTAAATTCACCGGAGATGCTTTGCCACCGCTCGGACGTTTTCATTACCATCAGGGCGTATTCTTATCCGGCGTGCATCACACTTATCTTTTATGCCGTGATGAATCATATCTCGAATACATTAAGACATGGGTAGACAGCATAATGGACGCCGAAGGTAATTTCTTCCGTTGTGACACTGGCAAGCTTGACGATTTACAGCCGGGCATTTTGCTATTCCCATTAATTGACAAATTTAGTGATGAAAAGTATACAAAAGCTCTTACTCATCTCATGGACGCCATGGCCACATCACCAAGAGCCTGTGTTGGAGGGTATGCCCACAACGCTTATCAATGTCTCCACCAGATCTGGCTTGATAGCTTATATATGATGGGACCGATTTGTGCCCTGTATGCAGACAAATACAGCAGGCCTGATTTTTTGGAATATGCAATTCAGCATGCCTATGCAATTTTTGACAAGACCAAGGACCAGGATAGCGGACTTTTGTACCATGCCTGGGATGCTAACAAGGAAATGGAATGGGCTGATCCCGAGACAGGACTTTCACCTGAATTCTGGGGTCGCAGTATTGGCTGGGTTCCTGTGGCAATGCTTGACATCATGGATAAAATGGATTCTTCATCTCAAGATTACGCAAAACTTAGCACGCTGTTAAAGGAACTTCTGATTGCTATCTGCCGTTACCAGTCCGAAGAAGGACGCTGGTATCAGGTTGTTAACAAAGGTAATATAGACGGCAACTGGCTTGAGAATTCCTGCAGTTGCCTATTCACTAACGCTATCAGCCGTGCTGTCCAAAAAGGAATTCTTGATAAAACTTACCTCGACAATGCCCGCAAGGGCTACAATGGTGTAATTAACAGCCTCACCTTTGAGGGAGACGATTTGTTAATCAGCCATATCTGTATCGGTACCGGCGTTGGCGACTACACACACTACTGTAACCGTCCAACATCAACTAATGACCTTCACGGCATGGGCGCATTTTTACTGATGTGTACAGCCATGGAAGGCGTGGTATAGTATAGCAAAACAAATGCTGTACCGTTTTTACAAAAGACACCTAAAGGCTCTCCGAAAAAATCCGAGAGCCTTATATTATGTGTATTAACTATTTCAACATTTACCAATATTGTCTAAATTTATAAATACTTTCTTTAGGTAATCCATGTCATAACCGGCTTCGATATACCCGTTAATCTTACTTCATAATTCTTTTGTGCCTTCCGGACCTTCATACACTCCACCTAAATATATACAATTTACAAGCTTTCTTCTGTCATCCTCAGCATCTACAACCTCATACACATAAACCAGTTTGGGCATTATTGTACTATTCACACTCTTATGTATATCTCCTTTTTGTTCTATAAACTGAAGGGCATGTATCTTATTCTTTACGGTCCGCTTGATAACCACATCATTTCTTATACTTGCGTTTGCTCCACCTTTTCGATAGCTTGTATCCACTAATTCTTCAAGTATTCTAATAAGCGGTGGTGTGTGTAATAAGTATATACACATTTTTTCATGTAAAAACTGAAAGTAAAAACTGCAAGATACGGAAATCGCAATGCGTTTCCAATCTTGTTAGGGGCACAAGCCCCTAAAACCCCAATATATATACCGATATTTCACAGAAATCCACCCTTTCAGATGAATTTCTGTAAAACAAAAGGCAGGACTACCGGCAAAAATGTAATACACTTTCTGCCAATATCCTACCATTTGTTATACAAACCGTTATACGGATAAAAGGGCAATAAAAAAAATGTCAAACACATCAAACCCGTTTGAACCGATTTGTTTCACATTTTTTGCTTGTTTTGACTATTTTGTTTTACGGTTTGTACTACATAAAATCTCACCTCCTTTCCGGGCATTTCCCTTACAAGTTACCAAACTTAAGGAAATGCCATCACTACTTGCTCCAATGCAGCCACGCATCGGAAGGGTAAAAAAATACACCATCCAAAACTTTACTTCTTATCGAAGTCTAAGCTTAAGACGGTGTAGTCCAATACCAACTCTTGGTTTCATATTCAGTTTTTTCGGTGCCTTTCTCCACCAATTTTACCGTAACTGATTAAAAAGATATAGTTGGACTAACCTCTGAAACGCCCTATCTATAAGGCTTTCTTAAGCTTGTCACTATTATATCTCAATCTCCCGACTCCCACTTTGATATAGCAGTTCTCGACACATATAATTCTTCTGACAACTCTTCCTGAGTAAGTCCTCTGCTTTTTCTTAATTCCTGAAGTTTCTCATGAAATTCCATAGCAGAACCTCCTTAATTTTCTCTTTTATAACACAACAAGACAGCTGCTTTATAAATACAAAACAATCCTATACTGAGCATAATAGAACCTACAATATCCGTCAACCAATGCACACCGGAAATCAGTCTGCCAAATACCATAAAAGCAGAAAAACAAATGACCAAAGCTTTTATAACCTTTTTAACAATTTCATTTTTCGACCTGCGATTTATTTGTTCGATAAGTGTCGGCATTACGCAAAGTACAAGAAGTGTAGTTGAGGATGGATAAGACGCCTCCATAAATCCTTCAATGAGTATTGGTCTGTAATTGATTGGTATCATTTCAAAAATCAGATACCCAAAAACTACTAAAACGTAATATATCCCTAAGAGAATAATATCATAGTCCACTTTAAACAAACTTCTTCCTTTCATCAATTGAACACAACCAATCCCACCAAATATCATACAAATAAAAATCGGAACAAGTCCTAACCAGTCTGTGATAGTATAAATTTCCATATGCACACCAGTTAATTGATGAAACCAGCAGTTAATTGTTGCAAAACCTATATCAGTCCCATTTACTCCCAAAGGCTGCACATCTACCCTTTGTATCAATAATGTCCAGATAACAAATCCTACAACGAGTATACTTCCTATACCTAAAAATCTTTTTCCCTTTTCTTTCATTATTCGTAGTCCTTTCTCTTTTCGTTTTGCCTATCGGCTAATTTCAAAGTAGCAAAAGACTCCCTAAGCATAAAGAAACGCAGGGGCTGTCGCACTAACTGATGCTTAATTCAGTTGGAGCGGCAGCTCCATTTATGTGGACATATGCTCCTGCTTACGGTATTTTCCGGGTGTACATCCCATAATCGATTTAAATTGCCGATTAAAGTGTTCTACATTATGGTAACCGCATAATTCTGCGATTTCATTCAACGGCGTATTGTTGGAAAGCAGCAAATCACAGGCAGCCTGAATCTTGCTTCGGATGACATCGTTGATACAGGTAGTGTGGAAATACTGCCGATATAAGGAATGCAGATAGGCAGTACTGATATTCATATTCCGTGTGATTGGCTCGGTAAAGATGCCTTTGTCCGGGCTTATACAATACTGCAACATCCGGTGGGGTAATTTCCCATGTGTCGTTCACCATAATTTGTGCTGTGGATTTTATAAAAAGCAGCAAATAAAAAGGATATCCGGAGTGTCGGGATGGAGTTATAATCAGGCAAAATACTTCAGGGCGAAAAACCTGCTTGGCGATTGGGAGGACATGGGAGATCCGTGCATCGGGGATGATGAGCACACCACATTCTGTTCCCAGACTACGTATATTTTCAGAGTGGAAGGCAGGCAAGCTATGTACATTCATATGGCAGAACGTCATAATATCAAAAACTTTTTGCATTGTTCCTACATATGGCTGCCTATCTGTTTTCGTGATGATCATACGCTGGAATTGACATATAAAGAGGAATGGATGCTTTGATACTGTTAAAAAGGCAGGGAATCCGGCAAGTGCAGCTACGATAGATAAGGATGCCGGAACCGAAAACGTTTTATAAGAGAGAAAAAGTGTATATGAAAAGAGCCGCGGACAGCTTTGTCTGCGGCTCTTTCGCACAGTGCCAATGGGCACGAAGCATTCAATTATTTAGAATAAGTTCTTAGAATTTCACTAAATCATCAATCTGAACCGGTAAGCCGGAAGCGATGGACTTATTAGCCGCAACACCGGTAAGGATGGACATAGCACCATCTACCTGGTTTGCTGCTCTGTGGAACTTGTCTTCCTTCGGAACACCGAAGATATCGTTTAAGAGGATTGGGTCACCGCCGCCATGACCACCTACAGCTTCTTCAATCGGAACATCGTAAGCTTCGGAGAACATAGGGATAACAGTGATCTTCTTATACTTTGTAGCGCCTTCCTTAGCCTTGTCGCCGCCTGCATTTACATAGGACTGCTCTAAAACGTCTAATTCCATACGACCCTTGCTGCCGTTGAATACAACGCGGAAACCTTCCTTAGGAATATAAGAGTTTAAGGAGTAGGTCATGATAGCGTTGTTTTTGTAACGAACCATAACACCCATGGTATCTTCAATGCTGATTTCCTCAGAGAATACACTCTTGTCACGGATGTAACCATCTTCATGCTCTGCATTTAAGTAAAGATTTCTCATGCTTTCGCTTGCTTCCATATCCAGATAGAACGGATCCTGCTTAGCGATTTCGCTGCCATGGCAACGATAGTAGAAGTCCTTGATGCCTCTGCGTTCTGCATTGTTACGGCCATAGAAATTAAGAGAGCCCATAGCAAATACGGTTTCCGGCTGTGTGCCTAACCAGAAGTTTACAAGGTCAAAGTGGTGTGTAGATTTATGTACTAACAAACCGCCACTGTTTTCTTTATTGCGATGCCATCTTCTGTAGTAGTCTGCACCATGGTTGGTATTTAAGAACCATTCGAAATGTACGCTGAATACATCACCGATCACACCGTCCAGAATTAATTCACGAACCTTGGTGTTGTGCGGAGCATAACGATAGTTAAATGATACACGAACTTCCTTGCCGGTACGCTTCTGAGCATCAATGATAGCCTGAGCACGCTTCTCGTCGATGGTCATCGGCTTTTCGGTAATAACATTGCAGCCAAGCTCCATAGCGCGGATAATATAATAATCATGAGTTCTGTCAACGCTTGTTACGATAACAGTATCCGGCTTGGTCTCCTCGATCATCTTATCAAAATCATAGTGCTTGTAGGTAGGTACCTTTGCAACACCCATGCTCTCTAAGTAAGAGTTAGCATAATCCATACGAGTCTGGTTTACATCACAAAAACCAACCAATTCGCTGGTCTCACTGTAGGTCTCTGCTACTGCATGATAGAAAAATCTTGCTCTACCACCAACGCCGACCTGTGCAAAACGTTTCTTTGCCATAGTTAGAATCTCCTTTTGTGTATAATTTATAGTTTTTTTGATATTGAACATACCGAAAAGCACATAGTATGTCATTATCATTTACTTACAGTAAATAACGTTTTTTTCGAGATTTCCTTAAAAAATTTGCGCATTTTCTTTAAAATCTTGATTTTCTTGTGCAGTATGATATAATTTAATCAGAGATCAAGCGGATTTTTGCAAGAGACAGACAGAGAACGGATAAAAGGAGCATGGACATTAGCTATGAAGACAGTCGTACAGGAAATTGTCTCAAGACATATTACTACCAAAAGAGGCGGTATGCCGCATGTACATTATCATGATCTGCATGAGTTGTACTATATGGCTAAGGGCAGCACTACTTACTACATCGGAGATAAAATTTATCACGTGGAGAAGGGGAATTTTGTATTTATCCCCAAGGGGGTTCTTCATAAGACAGACTACGAGTACAATGACAACAATGAGCGTGTGCTTTTGAGCTTTGGTGATATTCTTTTCAGTAATGAGCTTCAGGAGGTGCGGGAAGAGTTGTACAACAGCAGAGTGATTTATGTACAGGAGGAGCAACTGCCTTATTTTGAAAAGCTGCTGCAGCAGATTGAGACGGAATACCACCGGGAGGACGGATATAGCTCCCTTATGATGAATTTGTATATTACAGAGCTTTTGGTACAGCTGTGTCGATATAAATACAGCTTCAAACCGGTTTTGTCCGGAACGGATCGGGCTATTTATGCGATATCCAAATATATCAGTCTGCATTTTCAGGAAAATATTTCTCTGGCAGTGCTGAGCTATGAATTTGGCATGAGCGAAAGTCATCTGTCCAGAAAGTTCAAAGCCCACACCGGTATCGGCATCAATGAGTATATTACATATGTACGCATTACCAATGCAGAGAAGCTGTTGCGGGAAACAGAGCTTAGTGTGACAGAAGTGGCGGATCAGTGTGGTTATAGTGACAGCAATTATTTTTCCACTGTGTTTAAGCGGATCAAGGGTATTACACCGCAGAAGTGCCGCAAGCTTGGATGAGGAGAATGAAAAGATTAGTAATATTTGCCAACCGAACTGTTACTAATATTTTAAATTTCCTCTTGACGTGTCCTCAAAATATGATACACTGTATTTATATAAGTGTTTGGGGCATTAGCGCAGCTGGGAGCGCGCCACACTGGCAGTGTGGAGGTCACGGGTTCGAATCCCATATGCTCCATTAAAGTGCCGTAAAATATAGCAGGCAAAATGGATTCCTTAATTGTGATAAATCTTTTCGGGGGCTGTCGCACTAACTGATGATTAATTCAGTTGGAGCGGCAGCTCCATTTTCATGCAAAAAAATAAATCCCAGACTTCGAAAAGTAAGGGATTTATGGTAAAATGAATGTATGACCAAACACATTATTTTACAAAAAGATTATACCAAAAATCCCAGCGGATATCAATTAAAACTTCCGCTGAATCTGGAATGTATAATCCCTGAGAATGATTCTGTCCGGTTGCTGAGTCAGTTTGTGGAGGAGATGGATTTGACTGACTTATACTCAACGTATGAAAGAATACCTGAAAATACGCTGCCGCGGAGAATGCTCAAGATTGTACTCTACTCCTACATGAATGGTGATTTTTCCTCTCGATCCATGCAGCGCAACTGTCAGAGAGATATCAACTTCATGTATCTTCTGGAAGGCACAACAGCACCGGACCATGCTACCTTTGCGCGTTTCCGTACCCTGCACTTTGCCCCCTGTGCTGCAGCCATCATGGCAGAAATGACAAATTTCCTGCATGAAATCGGTGAAATCTCCGGTGAGGCTATTTTTATAGATGGCACCAAAATAGAAGCCTGCGCCAATAAATATACCTTTGTCTGGAAAAAGGCAGTCAGTAAAAATCTTGGAAAGCTCCTGGATAAACTTGCTTGTTTTGTTGCAGAGTGTGAAGAAAGCTACGGACTCCGCATCATATACCATAATCAGGTAAAAATGAAACATGTGAAAAAACTCCGTAAGAAACTTTATGCCCTGAAGGAGTCGGAAGGCATTGTTTTTGTGCATGGAACAGGCAAAAGAAAAAGTCCCCTTCAAAAAAGCATAGAAACGCTGGAAGAATACCTTGAAAAACTAAAAGAATACACACAGAAGCTTTATATTTGCGGGGAACGTAATAGTTATTCGAAAACAGACCATGATGCTACTTTTATGCGCATGAAAGAGGATGCCATGGGAAACGGTCTGCTGAAAGCCGGTTACAATCTCCAGCATGGTGTGGATTCTGAATATATCACATGGCTTAGCATTGGACCACAGGCAACCGATACGACTACCCTGATTCCTTTTCTTAAGGATATGCAGGAGCATTTATCTTTCAAGTACCAAAAGATAGTTGCGGATGCAGGATATGAAAGTGAAGAGAATTATCTTTACATAGAGAAGAATGAACAGCTGGCCTTTATAAAACCGGCAAACTATGAAATCTCCAAAACACGCAAATATCAGAACGATATCGGTAGGATAGAAAATATGGAGTACGATACGGAAGCGGATTGTTATACATGTAAGAACGGGAAAAGACTAACTGTGACCGGTGTAAAGAAAGAAAAAACAAAAACAGGATATCAGCGTGAGAAGACTCTTTATAGCTGTGAAGACTGCAGTGGATGTCCTTATAAATCAGAATGTATAAAAGGAAACAACTGCAAAACTCCTTTAGAAGAACGTACCAAGCATCTCCAGGTATCCAAGCGCTTTAACGACTACCGACAAAAAGACCTGGAGAGGATTTTAAGTGAGGAAGGTTGTCAACTTCGGATGAACCGGAGTATCCAGGCAGAAGGTTCTTTTGGGGAACTGAAACAGGACATGGGGTTCCGACGCTTTCTAAGCAGAGGGACACAGAATGTACTGGCAGAAAGTGTACTGTTAGCTATGGCACATAACCTGAATAAGCTGCACAGAAAAATACAGGATGAACGGACCGGAAGTCATCTATTCAAGTTAAAAAAAGCAGCATAATTTTAAAACTGCAAAATCTGTTCTTAGCTAAAGCTCTGAAACTGACACAGGGCTTGGAAAAGTGTACCCATCTGCCATCAATACTGCCTTTAACAACCTAAATATTGATCCAAGAAAGTAAAAAGATGCTGCCGCACCTATGATTTTTCAATCACTGATGCGACAGCTCCGATTCGTGTCACGCATGAAAACACTGCTTCTTACTCGTTTAATTAGAAAAGTTGTCCCGGAAGTTTTAGTTTCTCTTTATAAGAAAATCCTTTATCAAATTCTTCTGCTTCGTCTTCATCCACAAAATATCCTTGCGGTGGTGTATACTCACCCGTCACTCCACTTAAATATCCCGGAATCAGTTCCTTACAAAGGAAGAATGATGCATCTGCATCTTCAGGTAAATCATGATAACGAATACCAAACTCGCTTGCAAATGTAAATCCACTTTTTCCATAAAAGTTGATATTACCTTCGAAGCACAACGCTCCACAACCAAGTTCCGCTGCTTTATTCAAAGAATAATCCAACAATTTTTTTCCAAATCCCTGTCTTTTCAACTCTGGTGTAATGCAGATTGGTCCCATTGTCATAATAGGAATATCTCGTCCATCATCTGCTTTGATGTTTGCACGCATGAACATATTTTGTCCAATCAACTGTCCGTCCCTCTCCATCACAAAGTCGAGTTCAGGTACAAATGCCTCATCATTTCTTAATTGATTCAGCACATAATGTTCTAAGCAGCCCGGACGATACACATTCCAAAAGGCTTCTCTTACTAAATTTTCAACTTCTCTGTATTCTTCTTCTCTTTCTAAACGTATCATATAGTCATTTTTATTCATTAATTTTTCCTCCTGATGATTGTTGACTGCAATGCTGGGAGGTTACGATTCGATTGTTATTCATAACCTCCCGGTTACGCTACAATCTCCAAGGTGTTGTTTTTTCTCAAACAGCAATCTCCTTAAAATATAATATTTATAATCAAGCCTTTCGGCTGGATTAACAGAAATGAAAATTCAAATTTGAGCGTGCCTCAACATTCGCTCATATTATTAATATTCTACCATATCATCTGTTATTTATCATCCAAAACTTTTATAAACAAAAAAAGACGTGCCACCATACCTTTCGATACAGTGACACGCCTTCTACAGCTTACTATTTCTATCTGACCTTCCCGGTCTTTGGTACAGCCGGAGTCTTCACATCCATAGCCTTATCCTGCTTCATTTTCGGATATGCCGCCTCAAATGCATCCGCACCATACTGATACTCAGAAGTTTCCGCCACCGCTCCTACAGGTAAGATATCCTTACTGTAGTCTACATTAGGCTCTTCCACCTGCTTATCCTTCATTCGGTTTAATTCGACATCTCTCGACAAATCTTCCACCTTGTCAATAGATGCATCCAGATGAAGCACCATAGTTTCATACACCTTTTTCTGCCACTGCCAAGGTTTCTTCGCAAGCTCCGTCTTTGAAAACTTCTGCTCCTTCTTTGAATAATCAACCTCTTCCTTATCCGCAAAGGTTCTGAAAGTATTTGCCATCTGCTGACCAGCTTCACGCATCCCCTTACCAAATGCATCAATCTTAGCAAGAATACGGTTCGTATCTGCAATACCCTCTTTTACCTTATCACGGATTCCGGTAAGTTTTTCCTTCAGACCGACAAATTCCGACACACGGTTCAAAGCTTCCTTTCCACGCATCTTGAAATCAGCCATGATGTCACTGGCTTTATTCTTAATGCTTTCTTTCACTTCAAAGAGCTGTTGCTTTATTTCCTCACAACGATTCTCTAAACGATCCGCCGCTTCATTTAATGATTTTTTCAGCTTATTGGTAAGCTTATCATCTTCCATCTTCTGAATATAATCACGAAGTGCAGAGATTTCATCGGTCATGTCTTCGACCTTCTTGGTCATGCTGTCCACATAGGCACACAATTCATAAACTCCATTAGCTGCCTGTTGCATACCATTTCCGTTTAATGCACCTATAATCTCCTGCAAAACCTCTTCTCCGGTCATAGCTCTCTCTTCCATAATCTTATCCTCCTTTTCCGGCAGGGTAGCTTTCCGCCACTCTGCCTTATTTTTAGTTGTCACTAGCGAAAGGGCAATTCCTTACCGTCCACTTTCATATACTGGTCTTTCGCCTGCTCCGTTGCCTGAGTCTGTGCAACTTCCTTTGCCTTATTCGCATTCTGCTCCTTCGCCTTTTCATACTGGCTTACGATCTCAGCATAAAGCTTCTCACGAAATTCCTTCGTTACCGGATAGCACACATCCTGATACACAGCCTTGCCCTGCTCGTCTGTCTGCTTAGTCTTATAAGAAGGCATTGCCACAAACACCTTATCCTTACCCTGAAGGATGCTAACATTGTTGACAATAAAACTGTCATCAAAGTAAATACGGGCAAGACCACGAATGTTACTTCCTTCTCTCTCAAAAGGTGTAACGGTTACGGAAAACTCCGGCATTTCTGCCTCAACTTTTTCTCTAGGAGACTTATCAGCCTCCTTTGCCTGCTCAAATGCCTCAAGGATATTTCCGTAAAGCTCCTCACGAAACTCTGCGGTAATCGGATTGCAGACATCCTTATAGACTACACCGCCCTGTTCATCACGCTCACTGGACTTATAACGGGGCATGGATACAAAGAGTGTACCCTTCTCCTTATTCTCCAAAATGGCGATATTGGTAATCTTAAAAGAGTCTCCAAATACCAGATTTGCAAAACCTCTTACATTACCTTCCTGATTCTTTGCTTCTGTTACATTGATTGAATACTTCATACATTCCTCTCTTTCTGCCGGGAACCGCCCGACTCGGTTACTCTTCATCCGGTACTACCAGATAACACTCTAAGCTTTCTATTTCTCCCATAGACAAGCGACCATTCAGCCAGTTGCCCAAAGTTACACAAAAACCGTCCTGCTCGAAATAAAGCCACATGTCATCTGCCAGCTCATTCTCATACAAAACGGTTACATCAAAGTCAGGCATATACATACCTGCCTCTTCGTCATATACACAGGCTACGCCTGCCCTCAGATACAAAGATAAACTTGGAACAAATACATACCAGCCACTGATTAAAAGCTGTAAATTCTCATCCACTTCCACAATCTCCTCACATCTGTCCTCAAATTCCATCTCCGATACGGTTTCTTCCACCTCTCCAAGACGGTATTTTCTTTTATTCTCCATAAGCACCTTCCTCCCCGTCTGGAACACACTTTACGACAAAACGCTTTGTGCCACGCTCCGCACAGGTAAAAAGAGTTAATTCCTCTGTATCAGACTGGGTTTTAATGGAATTGTCATAAGGTCCTACCACAAAGAAATCCACTACCTCATAGGAATGCAGTTCTCCTGACGTATCAAGAAGTGTTACCATATCTCCCAATTCAATCTGGTTTAGCTTTGTAAAAAACTCCCCATATCTGCTTCCATTGTGACCGCACAAGACACAGTTTCCTGCACTTCCTACCATAGCAGTCTCGCTCATGTGTCCGATTGCCTTGTTTAAGTCAGAAGAAGAACACCCTTCCACCACCGGATAGCGAATCTCTAAACTTTCAATCTCCAGAATGGCAATAACATCCCCTTCTGCAAATATGGCTGCATCTTCTTCACTAACGGCGGCTTCGGTTTCCTCCTCTTTTGACTCTTCTGTTTCTGTCTCATCTTCCTGCTTTTCCTCCAAAATCTGCTCAAACTCCTGCGTCAGCTTATCAGTCTCCTTACTCCCTCTGTAGTCATACACAATCGGGATGGCAAAGAACAAAATCCCCACCACTAACATAAGTGCTGCAAACACCTTTCTTCTGCTCATATACGTTTCCTCCCATAAGAAATGCCCTACCAGTTGGCAGGGCATCCCTTTTATCTAAATTTGTCCTGCCTTGTCTGATAAGGCACCTCGTTTTCTGCTACATTTAAGCTTTTCTCTTCCTCCATACCACCAAGGTCTGCATCTGCAACCTTTTCGTTCTCAAGGTCAAGCAAAGCGTTTAATTCAAACTGCCTTGAAAGCTTCTCCTTTAATTCCTCTTCGTGGGCAAATGGTTTCTCATACTCTTCCTTCGATGCTACAAGGTCGTTTTCGTACTGCTCAATCTTTTTAAGCAGGTATTCTTCATTCTCGTGAATACCGTTAAAGCAGTTCTCAAGCTTTACCATATTTCCCACCGGGCTTGTGGAAAGCTCCACCTTATACTCGGTTCTGCCTCGTAAGATAAGATAATTCGTTCCCATAAAATTCTTCTCCACCAAAAGGTCAAATCCGTGGAAACTTCCAAGGGCAGTTGTCTCTCCGGTCTTACATTTACTTACTGCCTCAAGCATAACGGCTCCACCGTCTGCTCTTTCCGTATAAGTAAACTTACCAACCGTAATCGCAAAATCAGGATTTTCAATCAGTTCCCTATCACGCACCTTAATGTCTTCCCTGACACAGGCAAGCTTTTCTGATGCAGCTTTTATAAGCTTCGGATAGCGGATCATGAAGTTATCCTGCAAAGCATACCTCTGATTGTCATAGGATGATTTAAGGAGCTTTAATCTCTGCACATCATTGTCAATCTCCATCTTCTCCTTAATCAGAGGGTTTCCGGTAGCTACAGCCTTGATTTCTGCGTAGGAAAGAGTTGCCTCATCAATATCCTCGCAGGTTCGGCTTACTGCCTTACTGGTGGTAACCTGACTGATAAATCGCTGCTTATTCTCAACCAGACTCCAGTTGTATGCATCGAATGTTGATTTCGTCACATAACGGTACACAGCAATCTCTTCATTCTCATTTCCCTGTCGGATGCCTCGCCCCTCTCTCTGCTCAATGGAAGAAGGCTTCCAAGGACAGTCAACATGGTGTAATGCTACAAGGTGAGTCTGCACGTTTACACCCGTACCACACTTATCCGTGGAGCCAATAAGCACTTTCTTCTTACCGGTCCTCATTTCCTTAAACAACACATCCCTTTGGGCATCGGTCTTTGCATCATGAATAAATGCAATCTCTTCCTCCGGGATGCCATACTGAACCAGTGCATCCTTCAAATACTGATACACCGTAAAATCCTTATCCGGTCCCGGTGTTCCAATATCCGAGAAAATCAGCTGACAGCCAATCTTTCCGTCACGGTTATGCATCTGATACTCGTTCCATACGTTTTCAGCCACCTTATTTAACTTTCCATCCGGATTATTCGGTGCATCCCTATCAATCAGTCTTGCATCCGTACCAAGAAGTCTTGCTTCGTGGGTAATCTTTAGGAAGTTATCTACGGAAGGATCTACACCACCATTACGGATACGCTCTGCTCTTACCACAAAGTCTTCCATGACCTGCTTTACATACCAATCAGGCTCCGACTCCACAATAATTGCCTTACCGCCACGAAGGGCAGGCACATCCAAATCAAGCATATCCGCTGTCTGTACATCTGCCACTTCACGATAGATATTCATAAGCTCCGGCAGATTGGTAAACTTATTAAATCTGCTCTTAAAGCGGAACCCGCTACCTTCCACGGTAAGCTCTAAGGCTGTTGTAACCTCTCCGAAGTTTGCCGCCCAGGAGTCAAAATGATAAATACCCATCTGCTCTAATGCCGGTTTCTGCAAATATAACTGCATGACATACATCTCGCACATGGTATTTGAAATCGGAGTACCCGTTGCAAACACTATACCTCTGTTACCATTGATTTCACTGATATACTGACACTTAAGCTGCATATCCGTTGCCTTCTTTGCACCGGATGAACTGATACCTGATACGTTATTCATCTTGGAGAAAATCGCCAGGTTCTTAAACGCATGAGCCTCGTCCACCATAATGGAATCAATACCAAGCTCTTCAAAGGTAATCAAATCATCCTTCCTGCTCTCATCGGCAAGAGAAGCAATCTGCTCCTGAAGCTTTTTACGCTGGCTCTCCATCTGCTTGATGGTCCACTGTTCTCCGTTCTGGCTCTTCATGTCATCAATGGCATAAGCAATCTCATCCACCTGTGCCTGAAGCATACGCTCCTTACGCTCCGCAGAAATCGGAATCTTCTCAAACTGCGAATGGCTCATAATGATACAGTCATAGTCCCCGGTAGCAATCCTTGAAATAAACTGCTTTCTTCTGCTTTTTTCAAAATCCCTCTCCGTTGCCACCAAGATATTGGCTGACGGATACAACCTTAAGAACTCCGATGCTGTCTGTCCGATAAGAGGCTTTGGTACAACCATAACTGTCTTATTGGCAAGTCCGAGTCTTTTCTGCTCCATACAGGCAGCCATCATCTCAAAACTCTTACCTGCACCTACACAGTGGGCAAGAAGTGTGTTTCCACCAAGTAAAATTCTTGCAATGGCATTCTTCTGATGTGGCTTTAACTCAATCTCCGGATTCATGCCCGGAAACTGCAAATGACTTCCGTCATATTCACGAAGGCGGATATTGTTGAAGGTTTCATTGTAGTATTCAACGTACTTTGCTCTTCTCTCAGGGTCAGCAAATAACCACTCTTTGAATTTTTCCTTCATCTGGTTCTGCTTTTCTCTTGCAAGCATTGTCTCGTTCTTATTCACCACATAATGATACTTACCATCCCCATCATCAATTCGGTCTCGCACAGTCACGGTCTTAAGGTTCAAGGTTTCCTCGAAAATAGAATAAGCGTCCATTCGGCTCGTACCATAAGTCTTGGTAGCTGCGACAGAACGCTTATCTTGGGATTTGTTCTCAATGAACCACTCCATGCTAATTTTATTAAGGTGTACCTGAATACCGGAATTGTACCACTGGCTTCTGACTGCCCTTGCTCTTCTCGGTGTATTTAATAGGTCATAAATAAACTGCTCATAATCCTGCGGGTCAATCCACGTTGTACCGATTCTTACATCAATATCACTGGCTTCAATCCACTCAGGCTGTACTTTTTCAAGTGCTTCCACATTAATGCCAAAGGCAGGGTTCTCTGCCGATGCAGCTTTCGCCACACGAAGCTTATCTCTTACATTGCCGGATAAATACTCATCCGCAGTTTCATACCCTGCGTTTGGATTATTCTCATTGGCGAGTGCCGGATTTAAATAAATAAGCCCCTCTAACTCTTTTACAAGAGCCGCACGTTTCAGCTCTTCTGTCAAATCTTCCGAAAAGCTTACTTCCTCTTCTCCGGTTGCTTCCTTTACCTCTGCTACAATGCCTGCCATATCCGGCTCATAAATGGATAACATATACGGAAGATTTACCGCTCCAAACTCATTGATAGAAATATTCAGTGCTTCTACCGCAGTCTCCACTCTTTCAATCACAGGCTTTGCCTTAATGGTCTGCTTATAAAACATATCCGCTTTCTTCACCTCTCCATCCTCATTTACTTCCTCTAAGGAACAAAGAAGAGGATAGTCGCTGTCATCACGGAATGCCATCTTATTGCTTTTACCTGTGATATAACCGTACCTTTCCACAAACTTATCATACTTGGCATTAAGAAGCTCCTGCTTACTCTTAAGTGCTTCCTCTGAACACCCTTCCATCTGAATATCAATCAGTTCCCTTGTAAGGTTTCTGATTTCATCCAGCTGCCTGATACGCTCCTCTGCGTTTGCTGATACCTCCTGCCTAATCATCTGGGAGTTTTCTCTGTAATAGAGCTTCCCTTCAAAAAAGGTATAAGTGAAGTTTCTTACATCAGGGTCTGCCGGAATCACATCGGCGCTTACTTCCTCCTCTTCTGTCAGTCTTTCAAAATCCGTCATCTGGGCTGAAATATTACGGATTGCCTTATTCAGCTCTGCATACATGTTGAAATTCTCATCATCATTGACACAGACCGTATATCTCGAATCCTGCCCATAGATACGGGTATCATATTCCATGTGACCGAGCATCATTTCCGGATGCTCCACAAAATAGGAATTGACCGCAATCCCATTCTCCGTATAGCCAAGATGCACCCAGTCAGGTTCAACCTCCATCTTTCGCTCTCTCTTCTGTAAGAAAAGAATATCCGAAGTCACTTCCGTTCCTGCATTATCCTTAAATGCAGTATTCGGAAGTCTGACTGCACCAATCAGTTCTGCACGTTCTGCTATATACTTACGAATGGTAGGATTGCTTTTATCAAGTGTTCCCTTTGTGGTAATGACTGCCACAATACCGCCGGGTCTGACCTGATCCAGAGCCTTCGCAATAAAATAGTCATGGATACGGAAGTTGTACTTGTTATACTTCGGGTCATACACTTTGTAATCCCCGAAAGGCACATTTCCCACCACAACATCAAAGAAGTTATCAGGATAATTTGTCTTTTCAAACCCGGTAATACTGATATTGGCATTCTGATAAAGCTGCTTTGCAATCCTTCCTGAAATACTGTCCACTTCCACGCCATACAGATTGCTTCTCTGCATAGGTGTCGGCATACTTCCAAAGAAATTACCGACACCCATGGAAGGCTCCAATACATTTCCTCCACGGAAACCAAACTGTACCAAGGCACTGTTAATGCACATGGCTATTTCAGGCGAAGTATAAAAGGCATTGTTTACGGAAGCTCTAGCCGCAGCATACTCATCCTCTGTAAGAAGTTCCTTAAGTGTTGCATATTCCTTCTCCCAAGAAGCATTACGCTCATCAAAAGCCTGTGCAAGACCACCCCAGCCGACATAGTTCGACAAAATCTTCTGTTCCTCTCTGGTTGCCAGTCTCCCTTCCGCTTCAATCTTCTTAAGCGTTTCAATGGCATCAATATTCCACTTAAATCTGGTCTTTGCTCCACCTTTTGGAACTTCCACAAGATTATAGTGGAAATTGATTTTCTTATCTTCCTTGCCACCATCAACTACTTCCCATCCGTTCGCAATGGCTCTTTCCTTTGTCGCTTCCCTGTTTGCCTTAATTTCTTCCTGCTTATCAAGGAAAAGCTGATAAATCGGATTTCTGCTTTCCGTCTCACCACGCATCATCTTCTCATAATGCTCTCTGTGATCCACACCACAATAATATGGTGTCTTTACCATATAAGATAAAACCTCATACAGTTCACGGTATCCGATCGTTTCTCGGACACGCTCCCCTGTTCTGTCCTTATAGCTTACCTCAAGCTCAAAAGGCTTTAAGGTGTACTCAATCAGACCGTATTCATTATTGGCATAAGCCTTACGCTCCTCTTTTCCGTCAAGCACCACATCAGAAAGAAAATCAAGCTTATTCGGCATAAACAGATATTCCGAAGCTACGATATCCATGAGAAAAGGCTTAAATGGAGTGTAACAGCTACACTCTGAAATCAGAATTTCAAGAGTGGTACGAAGGTCTGCATCCATCTCCTCAATGCGTTTCGCATAGTCAATCGGAGTAATAAACTGCAACTCACTTCTGTCTTTTGACTCAATAACCTCTGCTTCCGGCTCTTCTTCATAGTCCTCATAGTATTCTGCTTCCATTTCCATCTCAGGACCATACTCTGCCATAGTGGCAAGCCTGTCCTCAATGGCAGCTTCTTCATCCGTAAGAGGTCTGCCCTCATTATAGGCACGGTTCAGCTTCTCAATATCACTTAAGGAACTGTTATAGCTTTCCGGTTCATCAGGAATGGCAAAATCATCAATTCCATCCGTACTGCTGACTGCTTCAATCTCTTCGTATTCTGCTTCTATTGCATCATCATCTTCTCTGATACCTTCAAGGGCAATATCCTCAAATCTCGGTTTCTCCGGCTGGTATTCCCCGGTCATAATCAGAACACCGATTTCCTTCTCGATGTTCTTCCAAGAAACATAACCTTCATGCTCACCCTCTTCATCACGCCACTGAAAACGAAGTCCCTGCGAATGGAAGCTGTCATATCCGTGAAGTCCATAACCATCAATTGGCCAGCCTGCTCCACCTAAACCGTATTCTTTTTTAATACGCTGGGCTCTTGTGCCTGCATCAATCTCCGTATGAAAGATTTCACAGATTCTTGTTCTTCCATTCTCAAAGCCACTGCCTCGAAGTAGTACCTGCTTTACAAACTCCGGCGGAACCACAAGCTCCTTCTTTGGATTCAGATAATTGTACTTTCCAGACTTAGCTTCCTGCTGAGCCTGTTCAAGCCTTGCCATTGCCTTTTCTGCATAGTCCGAAGTCTGCTTTTTTTGTGGAGTAAGACCATATTCAGGGTCAAAAAAAGAAGCCTGATGATACATTTCATCGGCTTCCGTTTTTCCAAATGAGTCAAGCTCACTTAATTCCTTATTCAGTTCTTCATCTTCTAATGAAACTTCAGATGCGTTTTCTAATGGAAACGCATTACTATCTGACTGAGCACTACTTCCTCCGCCTGCATCTTCGCCTGTTCTCGAAGCTTCCACATCTCCATGGTGGATGACGGGTCTTTCGGCTTGTGCTTCGCTAAGTACTGGTTCATCAGCTTCTCCAACAGGTCGTTCGCTTCCTCTTCCACTTCCTGCATCTTGTCTGCTAACTTCCCGAATCGGAGCAGTGTCTTGTATCTCTGAGGCTCCATTTCCTCCAAGTACTTCATTGCCATCCTTCCGTACTTGCCCAGTTTCTGTAATTCCTTGGTCTGCTCTTCCGGCATCTGAATGTTCGGATAAAGCAGTCCGTCCACTTCCGTGTACGTTAATACCATTTCGCTCATATGCAATTCTCCCTTCCGCAGATAATTTCTTCTGCTGTTCCATGTCTTTTAAGTTACTGTTAATACCTCTAAGAACACTACAGGAGACATCGCATACCAGAGAACCGAGACGGTAAACCATTTCTTCATCAGAAACATTTACGACCTGACTAAAATCCTGTTCTTTTTCAGATAAGTCAAATCCGCATCTCGTACCGACCGTATATAAAATGCTTCTTTCCACAAGCTCTTCCATATCCGGTAAGCCCTGACGTTTTGGTTGCCCAGCACTTTCGTCCTGAACATATTCAGTAATCCCACTACCTGTTAGTTGTAATAATTCGGACATTCGTTCATCGAATTCCTCTTTTATTATGACTCCAATTTCCTTTTTTGTAAAGTCCTTAATTACTGAAAATAATGTCTCTCTGTCGGTAGCATCCGTAGGGCTGACATGTCCTTCAACAGTAAGATAATCCACATATTCTTTTAAGATATTACCCTGCAAATCCCATGTGAGATTTCTATTTCTTCCTCCGGTGTCCTTAATATCAAATACATAGCGAAGATGCGGGCTTAATGCTCTCGAAGGAAATATGGCAATGCCTTTACTTCCCCTCATTACATATCTGTCCACTTTCTTCCAAGTATCATAATCTGCTACCAGTGTTGCTTGAGGTCTCTGTGCATAGATAAGCAGAATGTTATCAAACTCATAACGGTACAAATTTCCTGCAAGCTTTAAGATGCTTTTCCATTTATCCGCAGAAGTTGTTACATCTTTAATCTGCATATCATAAATCTGTCTTGCCTGATAATCTACGCCCATAAAAATCCTCCTTACGCTGTATTTTATTCATAAATTACTAGGGTAGGTCAGAATATATTATCTGATACCTGCCACCTACTTCACCTTCCCACAAAACATCTCCTTGAAAAGCTTTAACTCGTCCTTATCAAGAGCTACTTCAAATTCGTAACAGGTTCCGTTACGATAAATCTTGCTTTCCTCTGTCTTAATCTTTCTTGCAAGACGAAGTAAAATATAACACTCTCTTGATAATCTCACGCTCTGTTTGAATGTGATATTACTGTTTTCTGCCTCCTTCTGCTTTTTAGAAATACGAAGTAAGATAGTTCTATTCACATCCTCCACTTCATTAAGGGAAATAAAAACGGATGCCTTATTAGCACCCGATCTGTCCCACTCCTTATGAAGCTCTTTCATCAAAAACTCCATGTTATCAATAATCTCTTTATTCTGTTTTCCCATTGTAGTTGTCCTCCTTATCTTGTCTTTTCCGATTCCATAGGCTGAAAGTCTACACCATTCATATCCTCTGCATCCAGAATAATTTTCTGTCCATAATAAAGCTCCATCGCTTTATCTATGGCTTCGCCAAGAGTTTCTGCACGAATCGTTTCCACTCTTGATAATTCTTCCTTGATCTCAATCTGAAAATCCTGCATACTATCGCCCCCTGTGTTTCTCCTGCGTTGTATTTCCAAGAAATCCTTTGTCATACTCCCCTGCATTCAGATTTGCAGTAAATCTGTCCAGCTTTCCGGTTCCAAACTCTTCATACATGGCATTCGTTGCCGCTTCTCTCACAGAATCCACAAGTGTCTCATTTTTTGCCAGTTCGTGATAAGTATGAAACTGCTCCTTCAAGGATGACCTGTAATCTTCTATAGTCCTGTTTTCCTTATCCTTTCCATACTCCCTGCGAAGCATTGAAAAGTTAATAGTTGATGGTGTGTTACCAAGATAAACACCACTTCCCCATTCAATTCCGGTTTCACAAAGGGATGAATGTCTGTCTTCTCCCTGCGGATACCTTGCGAAATAATCGACTCCGACACCTACCACAAACTGACCAGAATTTACATCCATCAAAAGCATGTTTCTGTCAGAATATCTTTCCATCAAACGGTAATCATTGCCATTGAAGTTATGATAAATCTCTCCCTGCACTAAATCCGCCTCCAGCTTTTCATAGTGTGGAAATTTAGCAACAGCCATACTTCTGTCTGTAGAAATCCCTAATCTGCTTAATATATCAAGACACTCCTCGTCGCAGAAGCTCTCCTCAAAAACATTGGTCATTCCATCGTTAAGTTTCCCTGCAATAAATAATCTGAGTTCATTAAGACTACCACAAAACTTAGCATATATGGTCTTATTGGATGCATAATACATCTCAAAAAAAGAGCTGTCTTTCTGCTTTGTTTCCTGAAGTCCTGCTGCAACCTCTGCCATCTCAAAATAGCTGTCACAGGCATCGGTTGCATACTTCTTAATAAAATGTTCAAAGGAACAGAGAAAGTTTTTCTCAATCCCCTTCTGGTTATAAATTACCATAACCATATCCTCTATCTTCATAAGCTACCTCCATCATAATAGGCAGAGCAAAAAGCCCTGCCCTTAACTAATCCGGTCTGCCAATCATAACAATGGCTCCATTGTTTGGTACATCACGGTAGACCACTCCATACGCTGTACCTCTCGCATCAACCATCTTTCCATTACCCACATAGATTCCTACATGGGAAATATCAAGATATCCGTCTGTCTCTTCGTAACTGAAGAATATCAAATCACCCGGTTTCATTTCCTCATACACTACCGTCTTATTTGCTTCAGCTAATCCCTGTGCTTCATATCCGGCAGTACTTGCTCCACCATAACTAATATCCACACCTGCATCCAGCCACGCATAATATACTAGAGAACTACAGTCAAAGTGTGTACCACTGTGTCTTAAATCCTGACTGTAAGGATAACCGACTCTGTGAAGTGCAAAATCACAGGCGTCCTTCGCTTTGCCATCAGGTATATCATCAAGTACCGCTTGTATTTCTGCTTCTGTAAGAGAACATACACCCGGATCACCTCCACCACCGGGACTATATCCAAGAAGTGCCAGATTTTCCGGCGACATAAATTCATTCAGCAAATCCATCTGTTCCTGCGTAAACCCATACTCACTTGCCATCGTGTAACAAGACTTCAAAGTAACATTTACATACAGATAGGTTGTGGTTGTAGTAGTCGTTGTACCATCATCATTCTCCACAGTCTCTGTTTCCGAACCTGACGAAGTTGTGTAGGTACACATATCATTTACTACCGATTGCAACCACCCCTTTGAAGTATCATTCATAATCGTTGCTGTATCTCCCACTCCGTACTTAACCATATAGATGGCAAGAATATCATAATAATTACTTGGATTGCCTTCACCCTCATAACCGACATAAACAATCTTACCTTCATCATATCCCGTATGATTACTTGCAAGCTCATTTACTTCACGATTAAACTCTGCCACATAAGCGCTTGCAACTGTTGTAACAGTATCTCCATCCTCAAGTGGTGGCAAAAATATAGCAAATGGAGAATTATATATTGTTCCCACAATCGCAACTACCGGAATGGCAACCACCGACACTAAAAGAACCAGTCCTAATAAAATCGGCAGAATAATTTTTGCCGCATATTTTGCAATAAACATACCTTTCTGCAAGATAATATCCTTAACAAGCTTTGCAAAGCTATCTGTCTGCTCGTCCTGAGCCTTCATCTTATCCAAAAAGAATTTAATCTTTCTGGAACGGATGTTGTTTGCCATATCCTGCTGGTCCATCTTATATGCAACCGCTTCTCCTACTACCTCTCCTGCCGCAAGTCCGATTACAGTTCCTACTCCCGGTGCCACCGATGTTCCTGCCGCAGTGGTTGCAGCTGTAGTTGCAGTTTTGGCAACCACCTTAGAAGTCTCTTTTGCCACTGCCTTTGCTGATTCCTTTGCTACCTTCTTACCACTTTCCTTTGCAACTTTCTTAGCGGTATTCTTCGCACCCTTCTTGGCAATCTTTTTTCCTGCATCCACCTTCTTAATTCTTCGTTTCTGCTGATTGATTACCTGTCGTTTGAATAATTCCGCACCTCTTGACGCAGTTCCGGTAACAGGCTTTGATGCTTCATACATTATCATGGATGCCTGCTGAATCTCCTGTCCGCCTTCTAACTGGTCTGTAGCAACTTTGCCACCAACCATTCCTGCATTTCGCAAAGAACTGTCCTTTACCTTAATAGACTGGCTGGACTGCTTGATATTCTTTCGGTACTTGGAAATAAGACCTTCCTTCTGCACCTGATGCACAGTACTCTTACGGTAATTACCTTTACCAGTACTCTTCTTTGTCGGGTCACGGTCAACTGTGTAAATGTTACTGCCCTTGATAGATGCCTGTTTAGGTTCGTGCGTATGAATCTTAGCCTTTTGTTTGGTGTGAATTACCATCGGCTTATCATCAACCTTTTTGATTTTCAACTATTACACCACCCTTCAAAAATAGGGCAGCCATTGGCCGCCCCTGTCTAATTTCCATTATTCAAAGCCTCTCGCTTCTTCTTTTCCGCAATCTTCTCATGGATATTTGTGTTGTACAGCTTATACAGGTCTGTATCCTTGCTGATCTGATTATCAAACGGAATTACAACCGAACCACACTTAATAAGTCCCATACCGGATGAAGTATTGGTTACGAAACGAAGCTGTGCTTCTGATACACCGATAACCTCTGCCATCTTAGAACTGTCTGTGTTCGCCTGCTTAAGAAGTGCTACGAACTCTGAGTTTGCAAGCATAGTTGTCGCAGTATAATTCTGTAAGAGGTCCACAACATTCTGTGTGATACCGGTACATAAACCACCCTGCTTACGCACTTTCTTCCAAAGCTGCTGCAAATACTTTGCAGAATACTCAGAATTTAAGAGTACATGGAACTCGTCAATATAAAGCCATGTTGCTTTACCCTTCTTACCGTTTTCAACAATTCTCTGCTGAATCGACTCCATCATTACAAGCATTGTTATAGGACTAAGCTCTGTACCTAAATCCCTGATTCCATACACTGTGAAACGATTATCTACATCCACATTGGTCTGATGGTTGAAGATATTCAGTGAACCGTTTACGAAAAGCTCAAGAGAAAGTGCAATGTCTTTTGCTTCCTCCTCCGGCTGTGCCAAAAGCAAATCATAGAAATCACTCATAATAGGGATATACTTCTCTCTGCTTCTTGCAATGTCGATATAAAGCTTTCTCACACAACGGTCAATAATAGACTTCTGACGGGAGTTTAATCCGTCTCCAATACACTGCTCGCAAAGACCAAGCATGAACTCACCTTTTTCTCTTACCCAGCCCTTTGTATCGTTCTGGTCAAGATTCCATACATCCATTGCAAGCGGATTCACATAATTATCCGTGTAAGTAGACATATTTACCACCGTTCCACCATACGTCTCCGCAATATCAAAATACTCATTCATCGGGTCGATGACGATAATCTCATCATTGCCGGATAAGAATACACTTCCCATCTCCATCTTACAGAAGAAGGACTTACCGGAACCCGGCACACCGAATACGAATCCGTTACCATTGATAAGTCTCTTACGGTTTCCGACATTGATGTTCTTACTAATCTGGTTAATGCCATAGTAGTTACCACCGCTGTCATTCAGCTCCTGCACATTAAAAGGCATCAATACTGCAAGTGACTGTGTAAGCATGGTTCTCATTGTCTCCACCTGTCTTACACCAATCGGAAGTGCTGTATTTAATGCCTCTCTCTGCTTTAGATAATGCGTATCAATCGTACAACTGTTACGCTTTCCAATGGTTTCGATTGTCTCACAGATACTGTCAAGTTCCTTCTTACTCTCTGCCATAACGATAATGGTTACACCCACATAGAATAAGCACTGGTCATTTTCCCTGACATCATCCATAATCGCTTCAATCTCTCTTTTCTCCGTTCTCTTTGCATAGGAGATTTCAGTAGAAAAGTCATTGTTTTTATTACGGACTCTCTGCTGCTTAATAATATCTGATTCAATACCAAGGTATTTCTTCTGTAAGGTCTTAGTTGTTAAGTCCTTTGGTACAGGTACTACATCAATACTGGTAATTGTATGAACCGGAAGGGATGTGATTTCATTGATAAATCTATCGGACAGACTGCTCGGATATTTCTTAATGAACAGTGCCCTACAGAACTTACTCTCATCCTCAAAATGATCCGGGAAGAACTTAATCATTCCGTTACACAAATCATTCTTGAAATCTGCTCCCACCTTCTTTGCTTCCTTGATACTGAAATTAAAACTGTTCTCGTCTCCAAGATGATAATAGTCATACAGTACCTTGATACGCTCATCACCGGAAAGAGGAATAATCTCTGCTCCAAGCTCAATGAACGCTTTATGAATTGTTGCCTCCAAAGTTGCAAACTGTGCTTTTGCCTCTTCAAAGTTCTTTCTCTCAATCGTGATGGTTAAGTATCTCTCCTGCTCGATACCCTGCCTTCCTTCACGAATCTTTTCCTCGATAATATCATTGTAAATCTTACGGAAATTATCATATCCATCATTGCAGTAGGCAAGCAGGATATTGTTTCTTAAGTCAATCATGTTCTTATTCTTGTTATTTACCGTAATCTTGAAATTACAGTCCAAAGAATTTAAGAACTTGCAATATCTCTCAAAAATTCCTATCTGCTCATCCTCCGTTGCAGTCGTATAATTGATGTCCTGAAAACGATAACATTTACTGTATCTGTTTCTAGCCACTTCAAAAATACCGTTCTCCGCAACTGCCATGATTTCTATTGTTTCCTGAATGGACTTCGGTGCCTTATAAAGCGGTTCACTGGCTTTTTTTAGCTCCTTAAATCCGTCTGCAAATAAACCCATATTTATTCAACCTTCCTTTCTGCTTTACGCTTTCCTATGGATTTACGCACCACACCGGGAACAACCCGGCTGGCGCACGGATTGCTCCCTAAAGGAAGTCAATCAAATCTGGTTACTTATCTTGTTGCCTTAAAGATGGCAACACCAGCAACTGCTGCGATAATCACAGCAACCATTCCTAACAGAATGTTCTTCGTCTTTCTCTTCATAGCCTCAAACTCCTCCTGATTCTTAGTCGTATCGGTTACTTCCACTTCCGTTCCCTTTTTGGACTTTTTCTTCTTACCTGTGTTATTCATGGACTGCTCGTATGCCATAATGGCTAAATCGCCCTCCGTTGACACATAAGGCAATGCCCTATTATGAAACATAAAGTGAAGCTTCTTACCAATATACTCATAAAAGCTCATACCGTTAAAAGAGTAGAAACCGCCAAGGGCAATCGGTGCAACACACGGAATTGCCACATAAGCAGCTCCGGTAAGTCCGATATACTTATAAAGCAGTAACACCATTCCGCCTCCGACTACCACACTGGCTGCTGAAAACAATAACTGCTTCGCAGTAAGTCCCATTGCCACTGATTCCTGATAACGGTCAATGTCCTTATTTATCTCGATTACCAATTCCCTCACCTCGCTTTCTCTACAACTTTTGCATCCCTTGCTTTACCAATGCTTGCTTCATATGCCTGCATTCCATCAGGACACATTTCTCTCAGCTTATCCACATTAAACAGATAAAGCGGATATTCACAGAAACCACTTCTTTGCGTCAGTCCGGTAAATTCCCCTAAATCATTGTCTGCGATAAACTTTTCCAGTTCCGGCATATTGTTAAGGTCTACATATCCACAGTAATCCGGTGCTTTCCCGGAAAGATTTACTGTAATATCCCCATATGGCTCCGGATACCCTTCTTCATAAGTCCTAAGACCTATATACATACATCCGTTATTGAGATAAGTATTGATTTCCAACGAAACATCATACTCTCCTCCAAACTGACTGTGTAACTTCATCGTCTTTTCCATCCGATCATCCTCCTTATAATCCTAACGCCTTGCTTGTAAGCGACTGTGCACCCTTCACACTTCCTACTGTCATGGCAATGGTAAATGTCATTTCACACAGATAGATAAGCGTTTTTGCCCAGTCTGCATAACTGCCCGTAAATGTCGGAAGTCCAGCACTGATAAAGGCATTACATACAATAATTGCAAGTGCCATAGTGACTGCTTCCAATACAACGGATAAGAAATACTTACAGTAAGTAACTACCGTATGACTTACTGCCCTGTTTCCACCCATTGTTGAGAATGCCAATGCTCCAAGCGGCACAATAATCAGAATTTTAAGGAATCTGAAATACACCGTATAAATTACGAAAAAGCCACAAATAATAACAATAATCGACAGCAGTGCAGCCAAAATCAGCATCACAAGACTTTCTCCAAAGCCAAGATTCTTGATAACATCTGCCTGCGTACTGTCAATGGAAAGCTGTACTGTGGTTCCCGCCGACAGTGCATTTACCAGATTGCCAATGGTACTGAAAAATGCCTTCATAATCGTGACATTGTTAGCAACAAACCATTCCGCAAGTGCCAGTCTGATAAGCATTCGTAATATAGACTCAAAACGCATTTCCTCTTTTACATCCACACTCTCTGAACAAAAGCCGATGACAAAGAACAATACTACAAGGGAAGAACCAACTGCTACGAAGATTGGCTCTATTCCCTCGATGATTGCCCAGGGACCGCCACCCTTGAAATTAACGGGTGACTGTCCCAGCATGGAAAACACCAATGATATCTGGTTATTCCAGAAACCAAACACCATCTCAAGCAAAGCAAGGATTTTGTCTCCAAGTTTGAAAATATCCATACTTGTTACATCTCCTTCCTACGTTTTATCTCTCCCCCATCTTAGAAACCTAAGAATGTTAATACGGTAGAGATACCTGCCATCATGATACCTGCCACAATACCCTTAAGTGCAGAGTTCATAGTGGAAGAATCCTGCTGCTGATAAGCCTGTGCAAACTCCATTACATTCTTTGCAAGAATGATGACACCTACTGCACCGATGATTGCGATAACCAAAGTCTTTAAGTTATCAAGTGGCTGTGTGATTGCAGATGTGCCGGCTCCATTACCGGTTCCTGCTGCAAAAACCTGAATCGGGAGCATATTTACAGCCATTGCTGCACCTGCCACACCTGCTACTACCTTTTTCTTCATTCCATTAAATAATCCCTTCATGTTGCTACCTCCGTTAGTTGTGTTTTCAGTTACTGTTGCTACGTTTTCTCTCTTCATAATCAAAAATCTCCTTTTCTTGAAATTGGCAGAAAAAAGGCCGTATATCATCTGATACACGGCTTGTCTCTGCATTTTTAGTTACTCTATTCAAACGGGATAAACCCGGAAAGAAAGTTTAAGTCGGGCTTTCACCGACACGCTTTTTTACATTAGCTAATGCTCTTCTATATACTGTCTGCACACCTTTGACATTTCCTCTGCCGAATTTTCCGGATAAAAGAATGACAGTATTACTGCCTTGGGAATCTTTGCCTCCATTGCATTTGTAAGTACCATTTTCTGCTCAGCTGTATATGACCAGTGAATCATTCGGTTTGCAATGTTATCCTCCCAGTCAGAATCCTTCGTTTTGTCCTCTTTCTCTTTGTGTTCAGCCTCTGTCTGCTCCTGCACATATTCAAGCTCGTTATCCTGCATCCGGTTAAGCTTCGCCTTTTCACTTTCCTCTTCCAGTTCAGTAAATCTACGGATCATTTCCAAATCTCCAAGCAGCATAAACTCATCATAGGTAAGAGTATCTATATAGATATTCTCTCCCTTTTTCTGAAGCTTCATATAATGCTCCACTGCCTTCTGTGACAGTATCTCAAATGGCGGACCAATCAAATGACTGTCGGCATCAATCTGATGCACATAAGGCTCCCCTTTTCCATCAGCAGTCTGGTCAAACATTGGATGTCCAAACGGAATATACTTATTATCCAGAATTGGGTCAAAACCACGGATAAAAATAATACATTTCTTATTGTCCAGTTTTCTGACTTCATCCGGTGTGAATATCTCACGCCCCAGTACATCATAGTTTCTTGAAGAGCTTCCCTGTCTGCCTTTGGTTTCTCCGCTTGACTTCTTATCAATCGTGCCTTTTCCCAAAAGCTCAGAGACATACTTATGGGTACTTTGTTCATTACCTCCAAGGTATATGAACGTGTCACAGTTACCCGGAATGGTCTCCCAGGTATCCTTAAACAGTGCTTTTAACTGAGCAAAGTTCTGAATGATGATAATGGAACTGATTTCCCTGCTTCGCATAGTGGAAAGTAAGGAACAGTAGTCATCCGGCAGAGCAACATTTGCAAATTCGTCCAGCATAAATGTGACATGAATCGGAAGTCTTCCACCACAGTTAAAGTCTGCCTGATAGTAAAGCTCCTGAAATATCTGTGTATATAACATACCGATAATAAAGTTATAGGACTTGTCACTATCAGGAATAACACAGAACAACGCTGTCTTTGTCTCTCCATCCCCATTTACACCGATGCCAATGTCTGCAAGATTCAGTTCATCCTTGGAAAGCAGCCTTAATACCTGCTTATTTTCCAAAAACGCAAGTCTTGAATTGGCACTGATAATAATGGAACGAACCGTATCCCCGGCACCACGCATACACTTGTTGTACTGCTTTACCGCCGGATGATTTGCTCCCATCGGAGAGTTTTCTTCAAGGAACTTCATTCGCACATCCAGTCTCGAAGGCTTGCCCTGCTCTGTTACTTCCGCCTCACCAAGAAGCTTTAACACTGTTTCAAAGTTTCTCTTGCTAGGCTTTTCTTCCAGCCATACATAATAAAAGATTGCCTGCAAGAACAACCCTTCCGCTTTTTCCCAGAATGGGTCTGAAGGAGTTGCACCCTTTGGTGTGGTATTACTGATAAGGTTTGCAATCAACTTCACCACATCTGTTTCCTCTCGGATATAGGAAAAAGGATTATAACATTCCGATTTATCCATCTCCAAGAGATTGATAACCTTCACATTGTAGCCATTGTTTTTAAGCATCTGACCACAACTTCTTAGGATTTCTCCCTTTGGATCGGTACAGATAAAAGAACAGTTATGAGGCATCTGCATCAAATTCGGCTTTACCTCATAAAATGTCTTACCAGCACCGGAACCGCCACAGATAAGAATGTTTCCATTCAGCTTCAACCTTCTGAAATCCAGTGACATCTTCACATTCTGACTTAAGATACGGTTGAAGTTCTCATCCTTATCCATCAAAATCTTATTTACCCTCGCCGGAGTCTCCAACTTGGCTGTACCAAATTCCTTACCGGGCATATAGTTTCTCTGACTGGTGTAATACATAATAACAGCCATAGCGTAGACTACTACAACTATGGCTATACACTTCACACTATTCTCATTGAAATAATTTGCAAAAGGAGCTGCACATACAACATTGAAACGGTCCATAAACTCCATCAAATCAATGCCCTGTTCCCACGCTCCGCCAATCAGGTATCCCAAATACCCGGCAAGTACTGCACCAAGTAACAAAAACACCATGGAAGGTTTCTTCTTACTTGTCTGCATAGGCACTACCTCTTCTTCACTGTAGGTGTGCTTTTCTTGGTCTGCTTCACAGTCTTTGTCTTGACTTCTTCCTTAACCTGCGTTTTCTCATACTTCTCACGCACAGAGGACTCTACCTTGTCATAATGACTGTAAAGCTCATCGCCACGCTTGGTTTCCACCACACGGTTATCCTCATCATACAACTTATAATTCTTGCTGTTGTCAATGAAGGTAAGCATGGTCTTTCCACTGTGAATATCCATGATATTCTCTTTCTTAAGCCACACATAGCGGGCATTCTCGCCCCATGTTCCCGGCACTCTGGTTTTCACCGCATGGTCATTCTCCTGCACAATCAGCGTCTTACTGATAGTGACATCGGAAAGGTTTGTATTCTTGAATGCAGATACTGCCATCATTCGCTCTGCAAGGTTCTGATATCCTCTGATACGATTCAAAAAGGCATCCTTATCCATAATAACCTTATGCTCCCCGGCTTCATTCTTCGCACCTAACACACCAATGGTTTCTAACTGCTTTAAAACATTCTCTGCCTGTGAATGATCAATACTGAAATTCTCTTTAACAGCATCCACACTGATACTCTGCTTCTCCATTGCAAACAGTCCGACTTTTTCAATCAGACCATCCATTGCAGCACTGGCTCTGGCACTTTCTGCAGTGTGGGTTTTATCGTTTCCCATTTTCTGACTTTTAAGGAAATCCATCAGCCTCCCAAGCTGCTTTTCATCCCCGTTTTTTAAGTAATCGTCAAAGGTTGCGATACGACCAAAGCTAAGCTTCTGTATCATCATATTCACTCTGGGAACTGCCTCTGTATGGAAGATAACCTCACTAAGTCCATCCTTCTTATTGACATCCGGTAATACAGAATAAAGAATACCGTATTTCCTCGCCATCTTCTCAACTTTCTTCATATCCTTGGTTTCAAACTGCAATACCTGCAAATCTCCACCCTTCATAAGAAGCTTTCTCATGGATGTTTTACCAAGCGTCTTCTCATAATCAAGCATCCCCTTCAAAAAGTCGATTGCCTTCTGCATGGCATTGATACCGCCACTTCCTACCTTCATGGCAATCTCAATACCATCATAGGCTACTCGGATAATCTGCACCGCTTCCTGAATTTCTTCTGCCATCTAAAATCCCTCCTTATAACACCGGTTCTCTGAGTGTGCATTTAGGAACATACTGCTCGGACTGTTCTGCGTTTTCACGCTCCTCATCCTCCTCTTCCTGCTCCCTTCTGCTCTCATTGACCTTTTCCTTAATTTCCTCTGCATCAGCCCTTCTGACCTGCTCCTCCGTTACATCCACACCATAAGCAGTCAAAACTTCCGCAAGACGATTGATTGCCTTCTCTTCCTCAATACGATACATCTCAATGGAAACAAGCAGATTTTCAATCTGACTTACCCACATAGGTTTCATATCAATCATCTTGGCATACTGTTCCATAATGCTCTGTGATTCCTGCCCATCCTCACACTGGGAAAGCTCGTCTATCAGCTGATTGGTTAAGGTCTTGTCTCCACTCTTAAAAGCAAACTGGACAACAAACTCCTTTTCTCCGTCTGAAAAACTGTGTGCAACCTTACACATCTCACTCACAGTCTCACTAATAATTGTCAAACCCATAGCTACCTCCTAATAATCCATACTGTTTTCAAGGACTGCGATATCAATAATCTCTTTCATCTTCTCAGCTGAAACATTATTATTGATAAGCTCCACAAGCTGTGCTTCAGTAAGTCCCTTTTCAATGGCACATCTAATCTGCACAAGCTGCGCTGGAACCAGATCACCACTTGCCAAAAGCTTTACAATGTCCTGACGTGACCTTTTCATAAATCCAAGCTTACCAAGGAACCCGGCAAAAGCACCCTGATTACCTTTTCTTACGGTTCTTTCCACCTGCACATGCTGAACAACCCTGCCGTTTGCATCAACCACAGGTAACTGATAAAAAACAGGAATCTTATAAGGATTCTCCATTACAGGTATTTCATCAAAGAATGTCTGTGAATTGCCGGGCACTTTTACATCCTCTTTTACAGCATCATTCTTTTCAGGTGCTTTAACCACAGTTTCTTCCGGCTGTTTAGGTGTTACATCAGCATCCTTTGCAGTTGCCATATTCACAAGCTTATCCTCTAACGTGTCAATTCGATTCTGCATCTTCTCCATCTCCTTCTTCTTTTCTTCTATCTGCTCACGAAGCCTTGCTATCGTGGCATTGGCTCTGTTTACCTGTTCCTGCTGGTTGCTAAGCTCTGCCTCTGTATCTCCTAACTTTTTCACAAGACCGTCATGAACCTCTGCATCTGCCTTGGCATTTTCAAATACCTTAAGCTTCTTATTCAGCTCATCATAACGCTCTTCCTGATACTGGATTTTTGCCACAGCCTCCTCAATCTGCTTCACAAGCCCCTGCACATACTCCGGTGCCACCTCCGAGGAAGAACGCACTTCTTTTACCTTCTCAAGCATCGCTTCAAAGGTTTTACGCATATTAGCCGGCGTCTCATCCTTGGCAAACACAGTCTCAATATTTTCAAGCGTCACACCCTTTTCAAAAAACTCCATTGCCACCTGTATCTGATGACCGTCCATGTTGTACTTAGTCACAAGCTCTACAAAGGCATCACTTGCACCTTTTCTAAGACACATTGAAATCATCTTCATCTGTGGAAACTTAAGATTACGCTTCAGATAAAGCTTGGTCTGTTCCACAGTAAGTCCATAGTCCATATCAGCCTGCACAAGGTCAACAACCTCCTGCCCGTACTTTGCCGCATCACGAAGCTCTGTGATATGGTTATTACGCTTAATTGCATCTTCTACACTTCGTTCCATAATTACCTCCATAAAAAATACAGCCTATCGTTTAGGCTGCTTCGTAATAATTTTGTCCTGCGTTTTCTCCTGTGTCCTGTCTTCATAAAGGAGCGTAACATCTGTTTCCTCGCTGACCATATCCTTCCATATGGCTTTCCCCAGATTAAGCTCCTTGGTGGAAGCTCTCTCTTTATGGCTTACATTGGCAATCTGCTCTCTGTAATACTCTCGAAGCTTTTTTATCTCTTCATAAGAATATCCTTCTTCATTAAGTTTCGCCTCAAGCTCCATCCACATCCGATGCTCCTCTGTAAAAAACTTATCCCCCATTTGAAAACTATTTTCCGCAGACTGCAATTCATCCATCTGCTCTGCAACATCAAACAGACTTTTGCACCTCTGCCTTGCACGGTATATCCGACTCTTTTCTGCTGATGACTCTTTCCTTTTATCCGTCAGATTAACCACAGTAGAGGCAAGTTCCTCCATACTGTGAATATCATGCCTTACCAAAAACAGATACTGCTGTTGCAGCTTCTCCATTTTCTTAATGTCATTCTTATATTTCCATACCTGTGAGTACGGTCGTTTTTTCAGTTTACCGATACGGTACAGTTTAGCATAATAACGCTTCTGTAATCCGCTCAGTCTGGCTCTTTTATATCGTCTGACATAGCACTTTACAATCTCAGGCTTAAACTCCTTATTTGACCGATAAAAGGATAAATCCTCTTCTTCTATTCTACGACGTATGCTTTCTTCGGTATAATCATCACCAAGGGTTTTGCACCTGCGATACCTCCCCATTCCGGGAGGCTTCACTGCAAGATGTTTCCCCTGCTTGATTTCATATCCCTTATTTTGAAGCAGCTCCATAAACTCATCAAAATCACCCGCCTGCAAAATACAGGCATCCAAGTCCCTGATTATCATCTTATCCCACACAAACTTACCGTCCCGGTAATCATTATGTTCTTTATAATAATCACGGTCCTCATCCTTGCCTCCACCGATATCAATGGTGGATAAGCCATACTCCTCACACAATCGGTTGGTGATTGGCTGAATATCCCTTGCCCAGTCTCCTTTTTCATAACGGTACTTCCGTCCATCCACAAAACTTACGCTATTGAAAATAATGTGTGAATGAACATGGTCCGTATTGTCATGAATACAGTAAACTGCTTCATACAACGAGCCAAGGTATTCCTTTACAAACTTCTGTGTAATCTCATAAGCTGTATCAGGGCTTACTTCTCCTTCCTTGAAAGACAAAATAAGATGGTAGCCCTGTCGCTTATCTACCTTGCCAAACTCCTTTTTGGTATCCATCATCTGCTTAAATGCAGTTTCCGGCTGACAGTTCATTCCGCCAATCAATCTTCCATTCTGTGTCTTCTCCGGATTCATTACATAATCAAGAGCCTGCTTTAAGTGCTTTCCATGAAAGTGACCGCCACAATCCTTCATATACAAAATCTTACTGATTGCCAACGATATCCACCACCTTTGCCACTGCCGTATTCAGTTTCCGCATATAGGCAATAAGTCTCTCCTTATCATCAGCTGAGTAAAGCTCTGCATTATGGTTGTAAGTAATCTGATTGATATTGATACCGATACGGTTTACCTCATTAATCAAATCACGAAGCAGTTGCCTTACCTCCGGGTAGTCATTGGGTTTTTGTGATATCATCAGTCGCAAATACTCTGATTCCGTCATATCTGCCTCTTCAGCTTTCGCCTTCAAAAGTTTTGCATCTTTGACACTTAAACGAAATTTCTTCGTCATCGTCATTCCACTATCTGACACAACATCACCTAGCCTTTCCACTCATGACAGGCTCCCTGATGCCCGATACCAGTGTCTCAACCGAGTTATCCAGCCCCTTCCTATTAAGATTCTGGATAAACTGATTTGCCAATTCCTCTGCCAGTCTGTCTATGCCTGCCCTGTACTTCGTCTGGTCGAAAAGCCTATCCAGCACTGCCTCTTCTTCCTTTAAGCTTTCATACTTACTCTGCTTATTGGAAAAATCAATCATATCCTTCGGGTTCTGTCTTTCTGCATCCATATCAAGTATCAGCTCATAATTCCATTCACACACAGCATCAATCAAGTCATCAACTGTATAGTCATCCCACACAATCTCACCCGGAACTTCATCCAAGTCTCCCCGGTAAAACTGCCCCTCAGCAAAACCAACCACATAATCATGACCTGTCAGGTAACCAAGAAGCATCTCCGCCTCTTTATCCGTCATAACGATTGGGATGTCATTCCGTTGAATGAACGCAACCAGTTCTTGGGGCTGTCTGATTTCTGTTATGCTTACATCTCCATTTCCCATTGCTTCAACCACACCTCCTTATCTGTGTTTTGAGAAATCTTTCAGAAGTCTTAAGAGTTCAGAGCATAGCCCTGTCCTCTGCTAGATACGCACTTTGTGACCACAAGTCACTTCGTGCATCTAGTTAGGGGAAAATCCCCTAAAACCCCTGATATTTATATAGGTGCTCCACTTTTTGGAGTCACTTTTGAAAAAGTACTCCACTTTTTGGAGCCATTTTCGTAAAAGTGCTCCACTTTTTGACCCACCCTTTTTTCTACTTATCATAAGCTGTTCATCTTACAGAATTAGGTGCTCCACTTTTTGGAGCCACTTTTGAAAAAGTACTCCACTTTTTGGAGCCACTTTCGCAAAGGTGCTCCACTTTTTGACCCACCTCTAAATCCTGCTTCGCTTTGACCAGCCATTCATTATAATCCTTATATCCTTCCGGCGGCGGACAATCCTCAACCTCATATCCCATTCCATAATACTTTTCCATCAGCTGTATCGCTGCCTTACGCCCTGGTGCATCTCCATCCAAACAAAACTTAATGGAAGTAATCTGCGGATGTTCATCAAGAAAGGTAATAAGCGGTGCATCAGCAAGCATCCCAAGTGCTATCTTGTTTGTCTCATAATCAGAGAAAATATCAACATAGCTCATCAGGTCGATTGCTCCTTCGAATACAACCAGTTCCGTACTGGCATCATTTACCACATTGAAACCGTATCGCTTATCATTGCCTGCCACATCACACTTAAAAGGCTTTCCTTCTTTGTCAAACACACCTCTCATACTGGCAAACTTTGTCACACCGTCTCTGTCATTGCCACGAAATACAATGTTGTGGTAATGCCTGCTTTCATAAATCAGGTTTTGGGAAACAAAGTAGTCAATAACCATCTTACTGATGCCACGCTCTTCACTAAGATACGAATAAAGAAAACAATTATCCTGTGCTGGTAATGGAAGCTCGAACTTTTTAGGCTCCTGCTTCTTTGTCGCAGTCACTTGATACTTTAATTCCGGTTTCTTCTGGGCATTATCAATTCTTCTGTATCCGGCAAAATCCAAAAGCCACCAGACCGCTTCCTTTACTTCCATCCCACAAAACACTCTTAAGAAATCTATCTGTGAACCGCCGTTTTCGCCCTTTTCATACTGTCTTGACCATCTGAACCAGTGGCTCTTATCATAAATTCTGATGGAATCCATTTCCTTAAGCGTATGGTAATGTCCCACACGCTTCACGGTATACCCAAGATAAGATGCCACCGCAGTTAAATCCACACTCTTTGCGATTGCAAGTTCACTGTCTGTAAATCGTTCCTCCATCCTTATCTCCCCTTTCCCTGCTCTGCCACAAGGCTGTTTGTAAAGCTAAAGTTCCGATAATCCGTAGCATAGGTAATCTTCGGATTATCCATAAGTCCTTTTTCTTTGAAACTGAAAAATTCTCTGTTATTACCGCCGACTATTACATGGTCTATAAGCTGAATCCCTACCATCTCACACACCGCATTCATACGATCCGTTATCATTGTGTCCTGCTTACTTGGGAGAAGGTTGCCACTGGGATGTGAGTGAATAAGCATTACGCTTGCCGCATTTGACAATATGCTTGCCTTAAGCATTTCTCTCGGATGCACCATAGCTTCATTCAATGAACCGATACTGGCAAATGTCACATTGATAGGTTTAAGGTCTGATTGCAGATTTACCACACACACTACTTCCCTGTCCATGTCGCATAACAGGTCTCCTATGGCAGCTACTGCATCATAAGGATTTTGCAAAGGAAGCTCCGAAAAAAGCGGAGCCTCCTTCACAAGCTTTACTCTTACAGCATCAAGCTGAAAGGGCTTTGCATCATCCATCAGATTCTTTGCATCTTTCTTCACACGCATCGCCCTCCTTTACCTCAATCTGTATCATAAAGTCACCCTCACAGCCATTCACAAGAGCAATCAGTTCCTTTACGGTCATTTCCTGCTCCATAAATGCCTCCTATCTGGATTTGCCTGCATCCATATAAATAAGATTTGCTTCAGCCACCATACCGTCAAGTCTCTTGTTTGGAGTATCCGTTGCCAAAGTGAGTCTTCTGGCATCCTTATCATAGTGATATACCTGATTTGATAATCTCTCTTCCAAAGATACCTGAGACATATTAATCTCATTTACCATTTCTGCAAGTTCATAAGGATCACCCATATCAACAGAGACTGCGATGCACTCATGCACGGACGAAGGTAAAAGATAAAGGTCTGACTCCAGCTTCATAGCAAGCTTATGAAGCACATCCTCATAAAGCATGGAACCTGCACCGTTGACACCTCGGTCATTACTGATAATCCACATCGTTCTGTCAGCAGGCATCTCTTCAAGCATCATGTCTGCAATCTCTGCGGGCATACCGTCACTCATCATCATATCCCTCATCACATCATTCATGGACTTAACCATAGGCGGGAAAATTCTTCTGGTGTTCTCCACAGCACACTTAAATAAATCTGCTTCTGTCATACCAAGCTGCTTTGCAAGGTTGTCACGCACAACCGTACTCTGAATTCCTCTTTCATCAACAGCCACCACCCAACGATAGATAATGGATAAATCCTGATAATCTCTGTGAGGCATATCCCTAAGCATATCTTCATTCTGCATGGTATTAACTACCTGAAAAACGATGTTGTCTCTGGCATTATCCATATCAAGAATGCCTGCTTGGGGTGCTTCTAAAAATGCCTTATCCATACTTTCTGCGGCATCCTGTAATACCTTCTGCAAGTTCTCTGTATGAAGATAGTGGTCATACATATTGTTGATATATATGGTCGGTGATATGTTCTTTTCAGCAGAGTGGTCAATTAGTGTAATGCCATCCATAACTCTGTTTACCTTATTCACCGACTCCACTCTAAGCTCCATATTCTGATAACGTTCAGGAAGATAAGACTTAAACTTCTCAGCCACCACTTCCTTAAAAATCTCATAATTCATCATATAAAAAGTCCTCCTTAATCCAAATTGTCATATAGGAAGCCTTCATCATCTGGCTCTCCATATGTCTTTACTTCTGTTTCATAGCCGGGATCATCTTCCAAGTGGATGACAACCCTTTTCTTTTTATAGGGACACTCCCTACAAGGCACCGGGCACAATACTTCCAGAGGCACATAAAGCACCTCTGCAATCTTTTTCAGTTTCTCAAGGTCCGGGAATCCCTCGTCACGCTCAAATCGGGCAATAACATCTTCACTGTTTCTTCCAAATCCGCATAATCGTCCCAGTTCCTCCCTTGAATAACCTCTTCTTTCCCGGTATTCCTTAATCTTTTCTCCAATCAAAGCAATCCCTCCAAAAAAATAAAAGGTGTAAGCAACACGGCCTACACCTCTGTGAAAAACATTATTCAGTTACTTCATCTTCCTTCTTCTTACCAAAGAAAGCGACTGCACCTACTGCCAAAGCAGATAAGCCAAGCATACCATAAAGCCAAGGATTAAAGTCATCCCCGGTCTGAGGAAGCTTAGGCTCTGTAGGCTTGTTTGTGATATTCAACGTATAAGTTACAACTTCAGGAGCTGCATCATCATACTGTAATACCACTTCATGCACAGTTTCATCAAGGATATATCCTTCCGCAGCCTTTGTTTCAACCACATAATACTTGATATCCTCTACAAAAGCACCATCTTTGAATACACCAATAGGAAGTTCGCCGGATTCAGCATGACCGTTCTTGTCAGTTACAAGTGTTTCAATCACATTGCCATCCTTATCACTGATTTCAAACTCAACCCCTGCGATACCCTTCTTGGTATACTCGTCTGTCTTTTCAATGATAATCTTACCATTTACAAGCTCATCCTTCATGGATACTTTCTGGATTTCTTTAGTCTCTGTCACTTCAAATTCCACATCGTTAGCAATCTTATATCCATAAGGGGCAATCTCCTCTCTAAGAATATACTTGCCAACAGGGATTCTTTCAATATAGTGAGCAGTACCATCAGATACCCAGCTTGCTACTACATTTCCATTAACATCAATGATTGAGAGTGTAGCACCCTTAAGCTCATGCTCTCCGGTAATGTCAGTCTTGGAAATCTCAAGCTTAGTCGGATAGTTTTCAAACTCTGCCTCAAATTCGATTACTTCCACATCAGAACCCTTGTAAGTCGCATCTACATCAAAGCATACATCAGACTTCACATATCCGGCAGGAGCTTCCATTTCCTTCACATAATACTTTCCAAGAGGAAGGTCTGATAAAAAGGTTACAGTACCGTCTGTTCCGGTTACTGCCTTCTCAATAAAAGTATCTGCTGCTACAATCAGCTTGCCGTCTCCATTAAAGATGTCCTCTTTTGCATACAAACCAAACACAGCTCCCTCAAGAACTTCTTTTGTGTCAGCATCCTTCTTGATTACGGTAATCTGAACCTTCTGTCTCTCATTGGTTACATCCATACCTGCATATACCACTTCTGTATTCTGGTCGATATAAGAAAGGTCAGCTTCGATTGGTGTACTGTCAAGCACAAAGCCCTCGATGGTAGCTGTCTCCACAAGATAATACTTACCAAGAGGCAAATCACTAATCATGGCAATTCCATCATCGTTTGTAACGATGGTTGCCACAAGTTCATCTGCCTTATAGTAAACAGTATCAAGTCCATCAGGACTTACGATATCCTCTCTTGCATAAATCTCAAAAGTAACACCTGCAAGGGACTTCTTGAAATAATCAAATACGAAATCATACCAGTGACCTTTTACAAGGTTGATGTCAGTAACAAATTCTCCGTCCTTGTTGATGATGATTGTTCCGGTAGGAACCTCATCCTTCATAACAACGCTCTGGATTTCCTCTGTATCTTCTACAGTAAACTCGACATCAGTTGCCTTAAGATATCCATATGGAGCAAATTCCTCACGAAGCACATAAGTTTCACCCACTACAAGCTTCTTAATCACATGAACCTCGCCAGCCTTGGAAGTCCAGGTATCAACCACATTACCATCCTTATCAAGTACAGTAAGTGTTGCACCGGAAAGCTCTGCACCGCTTGTAATGTCTACCTTCTTAAATTCAAAAGTAGTAGGAACATTTGTAAAGTCACTGCTGTATTCAGCCACTTTTACATCCTGACCCATATACTTCGCATCAAAGGTTACAACTACATCACTTGATACATAACCCTTTGGAGCTTCAATTTCCTTTGCGGAATACTTACCGAAAGGATAATCCTTCACAAACTGGATAACTCCGTTTGCATCAGAAGCAGCTACTTCCATAAGAGTTCCTGCTTCCACAATTACTTTACCCTCTGCATTCACAATATCCTCATCAGCATATAAGCCGAATACCGCACCTGCAATCGGTGTTTCAGTCTCTGCATCCTTCTTGATTACAGATAAATCAAGAGTCTGTCTCTCGTTTGTAAATGTCACACTCTCCTTGATCACAGGAGTCTTATCATCCACATATACGAAAGTTACAACCTGCTCTTCACTGTTAAGCACAAAGCCGTAAGGAGCTTCCACTTCCACAACTCTGTAAGAACCAAGAGGCAAATCAGTTACTACAGCCTTTCCGTTTTCATCCGTAACAACAGTTGCTACCAAATCCCCGGCACTGTAATATTTGTTTCTGTTACCATCAGCGTCACACTGCATGTCTGCTGTGTAAATGTCCTCAGCAGCATAAACCTCGAACTTGGCACCCGCAAGAGAGCCTTCTTTGTAGACAAATTCCTTTTCCTCGGAATCTGCAAACAAACCACCCTTGTAAGCATCCAAAACTTCACCCTTCTTCTCAATCAAAAGTTCACCAACCGCAGGAGCATCTTCATACTCTACGGTAATGATTGCCTCGTAAGTGTCAGGGTCCACTTCGTAGAAAGTATCAGTATCCACTTTTACTTCCACATAATTTTCATTGAGCACATACCCGAAAGGTGCTGCCACTTCTTCAATACGGTAATTACCAAGCGGTAATACATCCGGCAAAATCAAATCACCATCTGCATCCGTAAAGAATGATGTGTGGACTTCCTTGGAAGGATATGTTGTAATCATTTCCACATACTTGTTGGTATCCATATTGAAAATCTTAAACTCTGTGTTAGGGATCAGAACTGTCATTCCGGTATCTGCATCTTTCTTGATTACACGGAGCTTTGCTGTAAACTCTCTGTCAATGAACACTCTCCAAACCTGTGGCTCTGTAGGATTGTTCTCAGTAATGTGTACCTCAAAAGGCTTGATAGTCTCCATGTTATGAGGAGTTACTGTCTCAATCACTACATAAGTTCCATAAGGGATAGGAATTGTAACCAGATGTCCCTTTTCATCTGTGAAAAGCTGTGTCTCTCCGTTTGCTCCAATCACAACAGGATTTGCACTGTCAAAATCAAAACTGCCATCTTCTTTTACGGATAAAGATGACTTAAGGTAAGCTGTAAAGCCAGCCTTTTCAATCAATGGAGCTTCTGTATCCTCTCCATTGTCAGATACCTTAATCATCTGGAAAGGCTGCTTCATAACCTGCTCTGCTGAAGTTGTACTTCTTGAAACCTCTGTTACAAGATCACCTTCATAATCGCAAACTACATCATGTTCTTCCTCGTCCAAAAGGTATCCCTCCGGTGCAGTAATTTCCTTCACATAGTAATTACCAAGATAAAGGTTATTTACTTCCGCATCACCATTAGCATCAATCGTCATGGTAGCCACCAAATCATTCGCTTTGAATACGACTCCGGTAGCTCCGTCCGGATGCATAATATCTTCACGAGCATATAACCCATATACAGCTCCCTCTAAAGAAGCATCGCCCTGTGGTACTGCAAGACCTGTTTCCTTATCTACCTTGTAGATATGAATCTTAGCAGTAGTTCTGTCATTTACAAACTCATGGCTAAAAGTAGCCTTTGCTGTAGTTTCAGACAGATAATTGAAATTGAAGCTGTAAACATCACTACTGTTTCTCACATAACCGTAAGGTGCCTGTGTTTCAGAAATATAGTAGCTGTTAGCAATCGGCAAATCCAAAGTATATGCAGCCTTGCCATCTTCTCCTGTAGTTACTGTCTGTAAAGCAGTACCCTTGGTTACGATAACCTGACCTGCGTAATTCTTAATATCATTGCCTGCATAAAGAGTGTACTTACCACCATCCAACACATTTGCAGTGTCAGAGTCCTTCTTTACTACGGAAACCTCTGCCTTCTGTCTTGTATTCTGGATGGTTGCAGACTCATACTGCACTTCCACATTCTGATCCTTGTACTCAATCTTAACAGTCACAGGTGTGGTGTTGATGGTATAACCGTCAATACTCTTTGTTTCTGTTACCACATAAGTACCAAGATGAAGGTCGGTAAGAACTACCAGACCATCAGTACCGGTAACAAGATTTTCTGCAATTACATCATCCTTGCTGTAAACCTTGGTTCCATCTGCCTTATAAATATCCGCTCCGGCAGTTACCTTGAATGTTGCACCCGGCAACTTTCTCAATTCATAAGTGAAGTTGCTGCCATCCCATCCGGTAAGAACCTCACCTTCCTTATAGATGGTAAGTGCTCCAAGCTGTTCCTTATCTGTAGCTGTAAAAGTAGTTGTCTGACCCGCCTTTACAGTAAGTGTGTGCACTTTGTCACTAATCACATATCCGGTAGGAGCCTGAATCTCTTTTACATAGTAAGTTCCAGCCACTAAAGCCTTGGAAGTTGCACTTCCGTCACTTCCTGTAGTAATAGTATCTACCTTGTTTGTGCAGGCACTGTCAGTATAAATGCCATACTTGGCACCGGAAAGCTTTACACCGCTCTCCTCGTCCTGCTTGATAAGCTTGCCATAACCGATGTTCTCGGTCTTAACTTTGATATATGCCTTAACAGGGTCTGCACCCGGTCTTGAAGACATCATCTCCTGGTCGCCCGGATCGCCAGTCAACCAAAACACACTACTTCCGGTAATTTCAACCGCATCACTCTTAGTTGTAAATGTTCCTGTAGTTGATGTGGTATTAACCTGTGTGGAACTGATAGTAATCTTGTTTCCGTTTGTCTGGACAGAATATCCACTAATAGAAAAATCAAAACCACTGATAAGACCGTTTGAATCAGTTAAAGTGATTTCAAATCTTTGATTGCTTTCGTTCCATTTTAATTCGTAAGTAGGTGCTTCTGACCTATACTTCGATGCGAAACTCGGAACACCCATATAAAAGGCATTTGTAACCTTGTTTCTAAGTGTTTCATAATAACTGTACGCATAAGCAGGGTCGTAAGCAGCATTACAAATCTTCTGCGCCATTGAATCACATGAGTCTGTACCATAAAGGTTATTTACGATACCCCATACAAGAGCCTGTGTAGCCGCAAATTCGTCCTTTTGTGTCTGGCTAGGCTCTGTATTACCATCCGTGTAATCATGCCCGTAATAAAGCGTATAATGAAGCAGTTTCTTCTGCGTATCATTAATATTTGTCTGTGGCTCATCATAACTCGTCATAAGCTGACCGTTACTTGCAGACAACGAATAATTCAGGCAATATGAAGCATGACCATCAATCCAGTGATAGAACATTCTTCCATGCGAATAACCTGCTTTCAACTCACTAATTTCCCCGGTTGCTCTTGGTGATGCAAACCAAATCTTCATATTTGCCTGAGGACTGGCAGCAAATGCAGTCGTGCCACTCGTGGCAAAGGTTGTAAAGATTGTGAGCATAGCCATGAACCCGGCTAAAAATCTTTTAAACTTCTGTTTCACTCTAATTCCTCCATTCCCACCAATGGAGGCTTGAGTAAACCTCCATCGGCTTACTCAAAATAAAAGAACAGACCATTACAGCCTGTTCTCAGTTTCTTTATTCAATTATCTGTAACACCTGAACTCATAAAAATCGGTGCCATTATGGTTATAAACACCATTGCACTCCACATACACATATGGTCCGGTTTCAAGTACCAGCATTCCTGCAATATGTTCTGCAATAGCCTCTTCACTTCTTAAAGGTGTACCAACTATATCCTGAGCTATCAGAAGATTGGTTTCTATGAATACACTATAGTATCCGCAACCATCATACGGATAATACTCATTATACTCTTCCTGTGTAATTGCTCCCTCTGCTAAAAGTCTGTCCAGATTCTCCGGTAACAGTATCTTTCCTGCCGCTTTTACCTTATCATTCGCCATTTGTGCTACATTGTAAGGATTATATGCTACAAATTCCGGTTCCTGTACCGGAGGCTGAGTCGGAGCTTCCGTAGTCGGTTCTTCCGTTGGTGCCTCGGTCGGTGCTTCTGTAGGAGCTTCCGTTGGTGCTTCTGTCGGTGCCTCGGTTGGTACTTCTGTAGGAGCTTCTGTCGGTTCTTCCGTTTCTGTTTCTTCCTGAGTTGAAGCAGATTCCTCAGTCTGATTCAGCTGCTCCTCTGTAGATGCAGTTGTTTCAGTCTGATTCGTCTCATCTTCCTTTGTCTCATTCTCTGTTGATTCAGCAGTTTCAACCTCTTCACTCTCATATGTAGATAATTCTGTTTCCTTTTCATCAGCATTCTCTACAACTACGGTGGTATCAGCTTCCTTTTTATTATCAGTTGTACTACAACCTGCAAGTGCAAGTGTTATTACAGATAAAAGAATATATAACAAATTCTTCATAATCATCACCCATCCCTTTCCGTAAGAGGGATAGGCTGTTGTGTCCGTGCCTGTCCACTCTCACTATGTGAACATCATCTTTTCAGATACACGGGACACTCAATTGGGTCGGTCCCGTACTCGATGCATATTAATCTCCTTCCACTATTATACCAAAAGTTTCTTAAAACCGAAGAAGTATTTTACCAATCTTCGATTCCTGCGATAGTTCATAAAAGTCTTCATCATACCGCAATCCTCCCTTCTTATGGTGTTCCTGCTCTAACAAAAGCAAGAAATACTCTACCTACCAGTCCTAACAGCAACAAGAAGACCTTTGCCACATTTAGAACTAACTGCAACGCATTCAGCATAAGCCAAGCGATTGCTTTCAATATTGCTACTAATACATTGCCTAATCCGGCAAAAAATCTTCCTACCATACTATTCCTCCATTCCATCAAACATATAGCTTAATGCGTAATCTGTAACGGTTTCATCATCCTCCGGCTCCTCTTTCAATTCTTCCGGTTCCTTATCTGTAGTATTCGCTTGCTTAATTGTAGGTAAAGTTACTGCTCCAGACAACAAACCTCCCAGATGCCTGATGACTTCATTCCTTGCTTCTGTAACAGCTGCCGCTATAGTTCTCTCTTCAATAGCCTTGAGTTCAGATTTTCTCACATAAGGGCTGTCATCTTTACTGCTTTCAATAAATGCTTCCTTCCCAAAATGATCGATATAATACTCTGCCGCATTTATCAGAAACTGACTTTTTGATTTGCAAACATCAGGACTCAAATTAACAAGTACCTCGTTTACCTTTCGATGCTGTGGATTCTTAATATTAAATCTGCATGAATGCTTAATAATATGCTCTAATGCCATTTCCCACACCCCCTATGCCAATTTCTTCATTTTTCTGAGTCCCATCATTGCCAACTGCTCATATCCTTTGGCATTCGCTTTCACATCTGTGATATAGCTAATGTTATTCTGGCTAATACCACCAAAAAGCTTCATTACGCTTGCACCACCGCCCACAAATACAATAGGTGTTGTAGATAAATTGTAACCATACTCACGAATTGAGTTATACACTCTCTCGCAAAAAGCTTCTATTTCTGTTTTAGCAATATCGTAGTACTTCCTATCAATTTCACATCTTCCGGTTCGCATAATATCCTGAATAAAGGACTCGTCCAACTCCCCATTCAACTGTCTGACACACTGTTCATTGATAGTTCTCATACAAGTAATCAAACCTTTCGGAATGGTAACACATTTTGATTCATCAGGAACCTTATCCACTACAGGCATAATGTCTATTGTCCATGAGCCTATATCTACAATCAATGTCTTTTTATTGAATGTCTGTAACTTATCAGCCACCGCTGCATAGCACTGTGGAAATACTGCTGCACTCTCAATAAGAATGTGATACTTTACATTCTCATACAGAAATTCGACATCTTTTTCTGCGGTAAGGTACTTCATAAAATCAACTTTTTCACTACCAAATCTTGTTAACGGAAGCCCTACCGCCAAGAATACTCTTGCTTCCCACAATCCTCTTCTTTTCAGTTCCTTTGCTACTGCCGCCAGTGTCAAAAGATAAAAAGATTCATCTTCTGTCTTTGTATCTCTCACTTCCTGTCTACTGCTACCTACCTTGTAATACTTACCTTTATACTCCAAAACTCCATCAAATAATGCAGGCTCTGTTGTAATCTCCTTCACACCAGTAGTAAATACTTGCGACGAGGTTTTCATATTACTCCAGCCGTGGTCAATACCAATTACTTCGATTTTGTTATTCATAGTCTGTTTCCTCCTTAATAGTTTTCTAATTAATATCATCACTGTCTCTACTCACCTAGAATTTTCTTCATACAAGGAAAACAATATCCTTCACCTTTATTGTAAGGGCATCCATCACACTCACTCACAGGCTTATCAACTACTACCTGCTTTTTTTCTTTGTAGCATTTGTTACTAATACATCTGTTATCATTGCCCCAAAAATACTTGCATTTCATACAATCCTTTAGGTCCTTATCTAATTTCTCTTCAGCAGATAATTTGCGTTTATATCGCCTGACCGATTTTTTCTGAACAATTCCCATCTATACTCTCCTCTCTAAGAAGAAAAGCCTGATAGAGTTCATCTAATCGTTTATCTGCATCTCCTGCTGCTTTAGCCAAAGTCCACATAAGCAGTGACCCTATGATAAATCCTGCTACTAAAATTACTACTATCATCTCTACATCCTCCTTTTGCTCACCTTCCGGTGCTGCTTCTTTTGAAGCATGTAGGTATGCGCTTTATCCTCCTCGCCCCGCATACTTGGGAGTTACAGACGAGCCACTAAACGTGTTTCACGACGCCCCTCTGAATTAATTCAGAAGCACTATCTCCTCTTTTAGCCTTGTGAGGATAAGGACAATCTCTTCGCCCTCCGTGGTTGATTATCCCTACGCAACATGCCGAATCCTTTTACCAGATTTCCATCCAACTTCTCGTCCTTCATCTTTCGATCCATCAAACTACTAATGTGATAGCTGTGACTTTCATCCTCCAGGTACATGCCCCGTAGTTTTACTACCTGCAAATTACTTTGCAGTGCAAATCTCTATTTGCAAATCTGTAACTGATATTCAGTTGTCCTGTCCAATCTCTCTTGGACAATAGCTATTCTACTATGAGCCAAAAAATTACGGAAGTGACACCACTGGTGTATTTTCAAAATTCTCCACCAGTTTTTGGTGTTTCTGATTTTTCCTTTAGTTTTTTCCATGTACGCTTAGGTAATTCTCTTGCAGGCTCACGAAACCGTTCCAAATACTCTTCAAATAATTGAGTATTGATAAGTGCTGATTTTCCAACCTTATACACTGCTCCTGCTTCTCTTGCAACAACAATAATTCGAGACTTACTAATTCCGTATATGATTGCACCTTCTTCTGCATTCACATATTTTTTCATAAAGTCTTTCGTATCCGAATAGCACTTATAAGAATAACCCATTTCAATCATCTCCCTTCATATTTGGTATTGGATGCTTCATTTTAGTTGCAGGTTCTCTAAACTGCTCCATATATTCATCAAAGACTTCTAAATTTATCAAAATGGTATTTCCTTTTGCTGTACCTATTTTATATACTGCCCCTGCTGCCCTAGCCATTTCAATAAACCTATGATGCCCAATACTATATGTCATAGAACCCTCTCCAATTCTCACGAATTTCTTTTCAACTATCTTGTTAGAGCTAGGCACCCTTGTAAAATGCTTCATAAACTCCATCAACCTTTCTTTATGTATCAATGTTATCTTTGCGAGCTGATATCGTGCTCCTGCTGCTAATGCTATCTCCAGCGCCTCTTCTTTGGACACATCCAACATACTCATTGCATCGTCTACTCGAATATATCTTTTTCTGATTGTTTCATTTCGATAAGCACTAACTGAACCGCTTAATGTATTTACCATAGCATCACCTACTTATAAAAATCTTCATTTATGATTCTGAAATGCTCCAGATACTCATCTAAAATTTCTGTATTTACGAGAACAAGTTGTCCAATCTTGTAACAAGCGTTTGCCTTTTTTGCCAGTGCCTGAAATTTGGTAAGTCCCATACTGTACGTTTTTGCCCCTTCTGAATATCTTACAAACTTCTTTATTTTTCTGATTCTTTCACTGCATTCTTTTTCTACCTTCATAGTCATCACCTTACATCTTTCTGTCATCGGTACAGCTCCAAATGACGTATTTTTCCATAACGCAAAAAGAGGACATCTTCTAAATTTCTTTAGAAAATGTCCTCTTAGTAGTTCATATTTGATTGAATATATTTCTTTTCAAATTGTGTACTCTTACATACTGATGTATATGACTATGTCAAAATGCGTCCTAAAATACGTCCTCTGACGCATTCATACCTCTCAAACCCGCATAAATACTGGATTTATTTATCCAAGCTCTTCATTGTCGGGAACAAAAGTACATCCCTGATAGCTGGTGAATCTGTAAGGAGCATAACAAGTCTGTCGATGCCGTATCCGATACCACCTGTTGGAGGCATACCTACTGCAAGTGCATTAAGGAAGTCTTCATCTGTGTGCTGTGCTTCCTCATCACCATTCTCTGCATTCTTATCCTGCTGTGCAAAACGCTCTCTCTGGTCGATTGGGTCATTAAGCTCTGAATAAGCATTACACATTTCCCATGTGTTGATGAAAAGCTCAAAACGTTCAACCTTTTCTGGATCAGATGGCTTCTTCTTAGTAAGTGGAGAGATTGCAAGCGGATGATCCATAATAAATGTAGGCTGGATTAACTTCTCTTCGCAGTACTCTTCAAAGAATAAGTTAATGATATCGCCCTTTGTATGACGTTCCTCGAACTCAATTCCTCTTTCCTTAGCAAGAGCCTTAGCTTCTTCATCTGTCTTAATTGTATCAAAGTCAACGCCTGCATATTCCTTGATAGCATCATTCATAGTAAGTCTTCTGAATGGCTTTCCGAGGTCTATCTTAGTACCGTTGTAAGTGATTTCAGTTGTACCGCATACAGTCTGTGCAAGGTGTCTGAACATGCTCTCTGTAAGCTCCATCATACCTTCATAATCTGTGTATGCCTGATACAGCTCCATAAGTGTGAACTCAGGATTATGTCTTGTGTCAACACCTTCATTTCTGTATACACGTCCGATTTCATATACTCTTTCAAGACCACCAACGATAAGTCTCTTAAGGTAAAGCTCTAAAGATATACGAAGCTTAACGTCCTCATCAAGTGCGTTGTAGTGAGTTTCAAAAGGTCTTGCTGCTGCACCACCTGCATTAGAAACAAGTGTTGGAGTCTCAACCTCCATAAAGTCCCTGCCGTCAAGGAATCTTCTGATTTCCTTTATGATCTGTGATCTCTTTACAAATGTATCCTTAACTTCAGGATTCATTATTAAATCAACATATCTCTGACGGTATCTCATATCAGTATCTGTAATTCCATGGAACTTCTCTGGAAGTACCTGTAAGCTCTTAGAAAGAAGTGTAATCTCCTCTGCGTGAACTGATATTTCACCTGTCTTAGTTCTGAATATAAATCCCTTGATACCAAATATATCACCTATGTCAGACTTCTTGAAATCTGCATATGCATCATCACCTATGGCATCTCTTGAAATATAAGCCTGCATTCTACCCTTAAGATCTGCAATATTACAGAAAGATGCCTTTCCCATTACTCTCTTGAACATCATTCTTCCCGCAAAGCTTACCTCAATAGGAGAAGCATCCATGATAGCTCTTCTCTCATTATAATCAGCATTAACGGATTCTCTTGCCTGCTGCTCATCCATACCATCAGTATTAACTGCTGGTCTGTCGCCAAGAAGTTCCTTTTCGTGTGCTTCATAGATGGCTCTTATTTCATCTGTATGATGTGTAACATCATACTTTGTTATCTGAAATGGATCTTTACCTGCTTCCTGTAATGCGGCGAGCTTGTCCATTCTTACTTTAATCTGTTCATTAACATCTGGCTGTGAATTATTCTTATCTGCCACTTTCTTATCTCCTTTATATATAATTAGTCATTCTGTACTGAGATAATCTTATATTCAATAACTCCTGCTGGTGCTTCAACCTTAACTGTATCTCCAACCTTCTTGCCAAGCATAGCTGCTCCAAGTGGTGATTCATTTGATATCTTGTTATTAAGACTATCTGCTTCTGAAGAACCTACGATTACATATTCAATATCTTCATCATATTCTACATCGTGAAGCTTAACAACGCTTTCCATCTTGATAGCGTCCTTATCTGTATTGTTATCCTGAACAACTTCTGCGTTCTTAAGAATTTCTTCAAGTTCTGCAATCTGTGTTTCAATATCTCTCTGCTCATCTTTAGCTGCATCGTACTCAGCATTTTCTGATAAATCGCCCTGTTCTCTTGCTTCCTTTAACTTCTGGGCAACTTCCTTTCTTCTATCAACCTTTAAGTGCTCAAGTAAAGCTACTCTTTCTTCATATCCTTTTTTTGTAAGTAACTGTTTCTCTGCCATAGCTCGTCACCTTTCTATAAATAATATTTATATAGTATTATTACTATTGCTTAATAAAATGTTCAAGATATTATATCTCAACTAATACTTTATGTCAATCCACGCATCTGCTGTACAAATTCATTGAACTCGTCCTGCTTTGTTATATGATTAACTTCATTTCTTAATGCCGCCGCGTGCTTTATTCCTGCTGTATACCACGCAAAATGTTTACGCATCTCGCGCACTGCTGTAAATTCGCCCTTTACATCGCATAACATCTGGCAGTGCCTGATAATCATATCAACTATCTCATCTATTGACGGAGGTGCTGTAATATTTCCTGTTTCAAGATAGTCCTTGACCTGTCTGAATATCCACGGATTACCCTGTGCCCCGCGTCCTATCATAACGGCATCACAGCCTGTCTCCTTAAACATTCTTACTGCATCTTCACCACTTCTTATATCGCCATTGCCTATTACCGGAATATGAACCTTTTCTTTAACACGCCTTATTACATCCCAGTCAGCCTTTCCAGAATAATACTGGCTTCTTGTCCTTCCATGAACCGCAACCGCAGCCCCACCTGACTCCTGTATAATATATGCTATTTCTTCAGCGTTAATGCAGGTTTCGTCAAATCCTGTCCTTATCTTTACGGTGACAGGCTTATCAACTGCATTTGCCATAGCCTCCACTATCTTTCCTACAAGCAGGGGATTTTTAAGCAGTGCCGACCCCTCTCCGTTATTAACCACCTTAGGAACTGGACATCCCATATTGACATCTATTATATCAAAATCTCTTTCCGCAAGCCTTTTGGCGATGTCTGCCATTATCTGTGGTTCTGAACCAAATAACTGTACAGCTATCGGACTTTCTTTCTTATCTGTCTTTAATAATTCTTCTGTATTTTTATTATTATACAATACCGCCTTGGCACTCACCATCTCTGTATACAAAAGTCCACAGCCCTGTTCCTTGCATAAAAGACGAAATGGCAGGTCTGTCACTCCTGCCATCGGTCCTAATGCGACATTTGTTTTAATATCAACATTACCTATTCTCATCTTAACTCCGTTGTTATAATATTTTACTCATCCAAACCTAAGAAGAATACTTTATAGAACATCTCTAACGATTCCAGCAGGTCTCTTTTTTCATACTGATTCTTCTTAACAAGAAGTCCGCACGCTATATCATCATACAGCAGATCTTCTTCATCTGCTGTGGATTTGAATAACAGGTTGCCCTCCTCGTCAAATTCCATATCAAGTATTCCGCCGACTTCCTCTGTAAAAAGAACACACATTATCTTTAATTCGTTCTTTATATCTTCTGGAAGCCTGTCAAAATCCGGGTTAAAATAATATTTCTTCTCATAAGAATTAGATGCACAAAGCACCACATTTTCATCACTATACATATCCATATAATCCTCTCACTGAAACTTCGCCAGCTCTTATTGCAATCTCTTTTCCTGCTTCATCTTTTACAATAAGCTCGCCTTCTTTATTAATTCCAATCGCTGTTGCTATAAGCTCCTCTTTCTCATATATAGCACGGACTGTCCTGTCTTTATTAATAAGAAGTTCATTATACTTATCAACTAGCAGTGACAAATCATTAGTCTTAAGGAATTCGTGATAATATTTATCAAAGCTTCTTGAAAATGCAGCAATTATATTACTTCTCTTAATCTTTCTATGTGTTTCAAGATATAAAGATGTAGCCATATCCCTTATTGCCTCATCAAATTCTGTTGTATTGACATTAATTCCTATGCCTATTACAACATAATGTATAAGATCCATCTCTGCACTCATCTCAGTAAGTATGCCTGTTATCTTCTTACCATTCACAACGATATCATTAGGCCATTTGATATAACAATCTATATCCTTAACCTCTTCCCTTATAGCCTCTACCATTGCTATCGCAAGAACAAGTGTAAGCATTGAAGCACTCTCCGGGCTCATATCCGGACGAAGCAGAAGGCTCATCCATATTCCTGTTCCCGCAGGTGACTCCCAGCTTCTTCCTCTTCGTCCCCTGCCGCCTGTCTGACATTCCGCAACAAATAATGTTCCGTCAGGAGCATTGCTTTCTGCCGCAAGCTTTGCCTGGTTATTAGTCGAATCTGTCTTCTCAAAATATCTGATATGCTGGAATATTCCCTCAAGCTTATTATCATCAGAGCTATTATCTTTAAGCTTGTTATAAGCCTCTTTGTCTGTGCTTACATTTCTATCCTTATTGCCAGCTTCCCTGTCCTGTTCTTTATCAGCCCTGGATTTTATTGCACTGTCTTTTATAAGAAGGCTTCTTATCTCTGTATCTGTTATTATATCAGGATATTCTGTAATTCTGTAGCCTTTGTTCTGCACAGAATCTATAACATAGCCTTCCTCTTTTAACTGGTTAATAGCTTTCCATACAGCAGTCCTTGATACGCCAAATGCCTCACACAACTGCTGTCCTGATATATATCCATCTGCATTTCTTAACAAATGTAATATCTCTGATTTCATATTCGTACCGTCCTATAATTATTACAATACCACAAGTGCAGTAAATACAGTCATTATTCCAAGAAGAACTGCAACTACTGCCACTATAACACCAGATACCTTATTGCCATTTATAAAATGCTTCACAGCCGTAAGTGTATTAACAACTGTTCCAAGAAGAAACTCTATTGGAAAAAGCACTCCGCTTCTGCTTCTTAGGAACATTATTATAATAAATATAACTGTTGCTGCAATTGTAAGAACTATATTAGTGTAATCTATAATCATTTTGGTCTTTTTATAAGAACCACTTGTTGTATAATACATACCAATCCTCATTTCTATGCAATTAATAGTTACGTTACTTATAGGTTTAATATGCTCCAAGTGTAGCTGCCATTACAGCCTTGATTGTGTGCATACGGTTCTCTGCCTCATCAAATACAACTGACTGCTCTGACTCGAATACCTCATCTGTAACTTCCATTTCATCAAGTCCGAACTTATCGTGAATTTCCTTGCCTATTGTTGTCTTTAAGTCATGGAAAGCTGGAAGGCAATGCATAAATATAGCGTTCTTATCAGCATTGTCCATTACCTTCTTATTAACCTGATATGGAAGAAGTGCGTTAATTCTCTCTGTCCATACCTCATCAGGCTCACCCATTGATACCCATACATCTGTGTAAAGAACTTCTGCACCCTTAGTGCCTTCTGTAACATCTTCTGTTAATGTTACAGAACCGCCACTTTCTTTAGCCCATTCCCTGCACTGGTTTACAAGATCTTCATTAGGGAAATATTCCTTAGCTGTACAAGCTGTAAAATGTAATCCAAGCTTAGCACATACTATCATAAGTGAATTACCCATATTATATCTTGCATCTCCCATATATACGAACTTAACACCTTTTAATCTTCCAAGCTTTTCTTTTATTGTAAGCATATCAGCAAGCATCTGTGTTGGGTGGTACTCGTTAGTAAGTCCATTCCATACTGGAACTGAAGAATACTTTGCAAGGTCTTCTACTATCTCCTGTCCAAAGCCTCTGTATTCAATACCCTCAAACATTGTACAAAGAACTCTTGCTGTATCTGCTATGCTCTCTTTCTTTCCTATCTGTGAACCCTTAGGGTCTAAGTAAGTTACGCCCATACCAAGGTCGTGTGCTGCAACTTCAAATGAACAACGTGTTCTTGTACTTGTCTTTTCAAATATAAGAGCAACATTCTTTCCAAGTAATGGCTGTTCAACAACTCCGTCCTTCTTCATCTTCTTAAGCTTTGCAGCCAATTCTATAAGATATTCTATTTCCTCTGGTGTATAGTCTTTTAATGTTAAAAAATCTCTTCCTTTAAGATTCATAATGCTCCTCCATTCTTTAGCATAAATCATATGTAAACAATCTCTGCTCTAAGGCTATAGCATATTATCCTGCTAATAATACCCAATTTATAAATTTAGATAACATTTTATCGCAAACAGCTCATAAATGCAACTTCTTACATATTCAAATAACACTTACCTGCTTACATCACTGTTTATTAATTATAAAAATACCAGCGTGGTAACATTCATCTATTTTCTAATCATAAAAAATACCAGCACAGTGACTTTTATCTGTTCACTGGCTGGTATTCTTATTTAGTGGAATACGTGTCCACCAATTATTACATAGTCTGACATTGCTGAAAGATTGGTTATTGAAACCATTCTGAATGATGTATATCCGCCGATATTGTTCTTTCCTGACAATGCCTCAAGTGCTGCATCCATACATTCCTGTGTACGGATACCACTGTTAAGTCTGTTCTGGAACTTAGCTGATGGGCCGCCTGCTCCATCTGATGCTCCTGAGAACTGTGACTTCTGATATATAACCCCTGTTATTGAATTAGGATAGTTAGAGCTTCTAACTCTGTTTAATACAACATTAGCAACTGCAAGCTTCCCCTCATATGGCTCATAAGCTGCTTCCCAGTCAATAATGCAGGCAAGAAGATATATTTCTTCATTACTTACGCTCATTGTTGAGTTATATGATATATCCGTTCCAGATATTGTTCTTGATATAACTGCCTGTATTCTTTCTTCTTCAGCTATCCTTGCAGCTTCCTGTTCTGCTGCAATTCTTTCTTCTTCGGCAATTCTGGCAGCTTCTTCCTCTGCCTCTTTTGCTTCTGCCTCTTCAATTGTATATCCTGTAAGGATATCTTCATCATCAAGAGTCTGGGCTATAACCTCTGCCTCCTGATTGAATAATAAAGCGGCTGTCTTAGTATATCCTTCGCAATTACCTGAGCTTATCTTAGTCATACTGCCATTAACTTCCAACACATCTACCACTGTGTTCTTATAAAGTCTTCCATTAACTGATGAATTCTCATCATCGGCTGAATATACATCAAGATAAGGTTCTGTAATTGCAAGCGCTTTATTTTGCATCTGCCCCTGCTGTTCTTCATAACCTGTTAAGATTACTTCCTCAACATTGGCTGCGTATGATGCAACTCTGACCTCGGTATCAGTAATTGTACTTTCGTGTTGCTCATAGGTAGGTTTGGCGTCTGTTACCTTTGGAAGAACCGGCATCATCATCACTACCAGCGTAGCTCCCAAACAACAAGCAGCTTTGCTACTTCTAAGTTTCATAAAGTTTTTCCCTTTCCGGCACAAGTTGTTAAATGCGCCTACAAAATGTTACAGAATTGTTACATTTTGTTACGAAAGTATAATAGCAAAGTTAATCAAATTTGTCAAATTTGTTACAAAAAGCCACGGAACACAGTGTTTCCGTGGCTTTGCGCTTATATTACTGATTTAACATTTATTAAATATTTATGAAAATACACCCTTAAAAAGAGAGCTTCGACACATTTCTGCCTGTTATTACAACCTCTGCCTTACTGCTTCGTATGTAAGAATTGTACACGCAATAGCAGCATTAAGTGACTCAACCTCACCCTGCATTGGAATTCTTACATATTCATCAGCCTTATCTGCTAACTTATCTGTAAGTCCATTGCCCTCATTGCCAATCATAAATGCAGTAGGGTTTGTATAATCTTTCTTATTATAATTATCTGTACCATTAAGGTGTGCCGCATATACTGTCACGCCCTTAGACTTACATACATCAGCCGCCTCGCATATATCATCTACATATATAACCGGCACACGGTAAAGTGAACCCATAGTCGAGCGGATTGTCTTAGGATTGTATATATCAACTGTGTTACTGCTCATAATAATTCCTGTAACACCTGCACCCTCAGCCATTCTTACAATAGTTCCAAGATTACCGGGGTCCTGAAGATTTTCAATAATAAGAAGTAATGGGTTGCGCTTGTCTGAAAGTATACCTTCCAAATCTGTATCTGACATTCTGACAACTGCCATAATTCCCTGTGGTGTCTGTGTATCTGCCATACGCATAAACACGTTGTCTGTCACAATCTCCAGCACGTCTTTTCCTATGCTGTCATAATTCATTCTTTCAAGGAATTCCTCATTATCAGCCTTAAAAGTCTCTGATACATATACCTTTACAAGTCTGTCTGCCGGTGCTTCTGACACCATTTTCACGCCCTCAACAACAAACTGCTTCTCCTCTTTTCTTAACTTTGCTTTTTTCTGCAGATTCACTACATGCTTAACCTGCGAACTACTTGTACTTGTAATCATTTTTCACCATTTCCTGTATAATTAGTTAGAAAGCATAGCACTTATATTAAACTCATAATCACTAATATCCTTAGTCATAGCAAGAGCCTCATCAATATCATAATCAACGAACCTTCCGTCCTTATAAGCTACAAGTCTGTTGCTCTTTCCTGCAACTAAAAGATCAACTGCATAAGAACCCATAATAGAAGCATACATTCTGTCCTTACATGTAGGTGAGCCGCCTCTCTGCATATAACCAAGAATAGTAGCTCTTGTCTCTATTCCTGTAGCAGCTTCTATTCTTCTTGCCATTCCTGTTGAATGTCCGATTCCTTCAGCATTAATTATAAGGTGATGCTTCTTGCCTTTCTTTCTTCCGTCAATAATGTGATTAATTATTGCCTGTTCATCACCATTATATCTCTCTGGAAGAAGAATATCCTCTGCACCATTAGCAATACCACACCAAAGTGCAATATAGCCTGCATTACGTCCCATTACTTCAATAATACTACATCTTTCGTGAGATGTTGATGTATCTCTTATCTTATCAATAGCCTCCATAGCAGTGTTAACCGCTGTATCAAAACCAATTGTATAGTCTGTACAGGCAATATCAAGGTCAATTGTTCCTGGAATACCTATTGTATTACTCCAGTCTCAGCAAGCTTCTGTGCTCCACGGAAAGACCCGTCACCACCTATGACAACAATACCATCAATCCCGTGCTTTTTACATACCTCAGCAGCCTTCTTCTGTCCTTCTTCTGTCATAAACTCAAGACATCTAGCAGTATAAAGAATTGTACCACCTCTCTGTATAATATCAGAAACACTCTTCTTATCCATATCGATAATCTCATCATTAATAAGACCGTTGTAGCCCTTCTGAATTCCTTTTACTTTAAGTCCCTTGTTAATAGCTGTTCTTACTACAGCTCTGATTGCAGGATTCATACCAGGGGCATCTCCACCGCTTGTTAATACACCGATTGTTTTAATTTCTTTAGCCATAAATAATTTCCCCTTTCATCTAAAGTCTATGACATTCACCATATAAATATCTTGTAAGTAACAAAGTATTCTCTGTCAACAGATACAACCTTTATAACACTTACAGCTTTATAATTGTCTAAATAGTTTAACCTTTTTTAATAGTACCACAAATCTTTAAAAAGATATATTATTTTAGATAATTTTTATCTAAATTTTTATTCTATATTTTTATACAATTATTTTATGTTGTCGTAACATTTTTATCTCCATACAGACCCTTAAGCTTCATAAGAAGTTCTGAATTAACCTGTACAGTCCTGCTTGCAGGAAGGGCAATCCTTTTATTCTCTTTAGTGCAGTATATAATAACAGAATCTTTTCCATCTGAATTGTAAAGAATATCATTAAGCTCACTCTGCTTTGACTGGTATTCTTCTTCACTCTCAAATCTTATCCAGAGCTTTCTTGGAACAGTGTTAAAATCTATAACCTTATCACATATAAGCCTTGCATTCTCATCTGCATTTGCCTGAACCCTTCCTGTAACAAACACCTTATCTGCTGTATCTATAACTGGCCGGTTAATAAGAAAGTTCCTCGGAAATACGATTACCTCAACAGTTCCAACAAGATCCTCAATTGTAAGATATGCCATAAGCTGTCCGTTCTTGGTTGTCTTAACGCTCTTATTCATTATCATTCCGCCAATCGTAGCAGTATTGCCATCTCTTACCTTAGTTTCGCCTGTCTCATCATCTATCTCAAAATCTGTTGTGACATTGGTTATATATTTCTTCACCATTCCAGTATATTCATCAAGAGGGTGTCCGCTTACATATACACCAAGAATTTCTTTCTCGTAACCAAGCAGTTCTTCCTTAGTGTATTCCGTAACATCCGGAACTTTTATCTCATAATCTTTCTTTTCTTCCTCGCCGACAAAATCAAACAGTGACATCTGTCCAGACATCGAATCTTTCTTCTGCTTAACCGCATTATCAAGCATACTGTCTGCCACAAGCATCATCGCACGCCTCTTGTTACCAAAGGTATCAAATGCTCCCGCCTTAATAAAATTCTCTACTGCCCTTTTATTAAGTGCATCTGACATACGATTAATAAAATCCTGCATTGATGTGAAAGTACCATTACTTGTTCTTTCATTTATAATTGCATTGATTGTCGGTCTTCCAAGTGACTTAATTCCTGCCATTGCAAAACGTATGCCACCATTATCTACTGAGAATTCCATCTGTGACTCGTTAACATCTGGTGGAAGAATATTGATATTCATCTGCTTACAGGCGTATATATATCCCGCTACCTTTGATGTATTATCAATTACTGATGTCATAAGTGCCGCCATAAATTCTACTGGATAATATGTCTTTAAAAATGCTGTCTGGAACGATACAACTGCATAGCAGGCAGCGTGGGATTTATTGAAGGCATACTTTGCAAAATCAATCATATCATCATATATCTTTCCTGCAACCGTCTCATCTATACCATTATTAACACAGCCCTTAACACCTTCTTCTGGATTGCCATATATGAAATTCTTACGCTCCTGCTCCATAACATATGCTTTTTTCTTAGACATTGCTCTACGGACAAGGTCACTTCGTCCCCACGAATATCCAGCAAGATCTCGTACAATCTGCATAACCTGTTCCTGATACACAATACAGCCATAGGTTGGTTTAAGAATTGGTTCTAACTGTGGGCAGGCATAAGTAACATTTTGCTGGTTATTCTTACCTTCTATATACTGTGGAATAAAGTCCATAGGACCTGGTCTGTATAATGATATACCCGCTATCAGATCTTCCAGATTGCTAGGTTTTAATTCCTTCATAAATGACTTCATTCCTGCACTTTCAAGCTGGAATATACCATCACATCTTCCTGTACTTATCGCATCAAATACCCCTTTATCAGTGTAGTCAATCTTATCTATAGAGAAGTCCTTATTGTGCTTTTTAATAAGATTTTCTGCATCTTTAATAACTGTAAGTGTTCTAAGACCAAGGAAATCCATTTTTAGAAGTCCTAATTCTTCAAGCGTTGTCATTACAAATTGGGCAACTACTGCACCGTCAGATCCAGTTGATAACGGAACATAATCTTCTACTGGCTTTCCACATATAAGAACTCCTGCGGCGTGCATAGATGCGTGCCGTGGAAGTCCCTCAAGCCTTTTACTCTTATCAATTAAATCTCTTACAGCCTCATTGTTCTCATATTCATTTCTAAGGTCTGGATTTTCATTAATTGCTTTATCTATTGTAATTCCAATCTCTCTTGGAACCATCTTGGCAATATTATCAACCATAGCATATGGAAGGTCTAACACTCTTCCAACGTCCTTTATAACAGCCCTAGCTGCCATAGTACCAAATGTAACAATCTGTGATACACAATCCTTACCATACTTGGCAACTACATAATCTATTACTTCCTGTCTTCTCTCATAACAGAAATCCACGTCAATATCGGGCATAGATACACGTTCAGGATTTAAGAAACGCTCAAAGATAAGGCTGTATTTAATAGGGTCAAGGTCTGTAATCTCAAGGCAGTAAGATACTATGCTTCCTGCCGCTGAACCTCTTCCCGGACCGACCGGTATATCGTGCCTTTTAGCATAATTAATGTAGTCCCATACAATAAGGAAATAATCTACATATCCCATTGAATATATGACTGAAAGTTCATATGCCAATCTTTCAAATATATTATTAGTATCCCTGGCAATCTTAATAACTACATCTTTTCTATCCTCAACTGCTTCCTCCTCTGCCTTTCTGACAAAATCCTCAACAGATATATCTGCCGCCTGATTTGGATATCTTTTCTTAAGTCCCTCGTAACACAGATAATTAAGATATGTCCAGGATGTATAGCCATCTGGCACTGCAAATTTAGGGAGCTTGGTAACTCCAAATTCTATCTCTACATTACATCTTTGTGCAATCTTTTCTGTATTGGCTATTGCCTGAGGTGCATATTTGAATAAATCGGACATTTCTTCCGGTGATTTAAGATAATACTGTCCACCTGTATATCTCATTCTGTTCTCATCTGTAACTTTCTTTCCTGTCTGTATACAGAGCAGTATATCGTGTGCCTCAGCATCATCTGCATATGTATAATGCACATCATTAGTACATATAAGTTCAATTCCTGTCTCCTCAGACATTCTTAAAAGCTGTGGATTAACATAATGCTGTTCTGCAATTCCGTGATCCTGTAATTCAAGGAAGAAATTACCCTTGCCAAATATATCCTGATATTCCAGTGCTACCTTCTTAGCTTCTTCATACATTCCTCTTGTGAGGTATCTTTGAACCTCTCCTGCAAGACAGGCACTTGATGCGATTATCCCCTCACCAAACTGCCTTAATACTTCTTTATCAACTCTTGGCTTATAATAAAAGCCTTCTGTAAAGCCCCTTGATACAATCTTCATCAGGTTCTGGTAACCCTTGTTATTCTCTGCTAACAGAACAAGGTGGTTATATTTATCATCACCTGTTCCTGCTTCCTTATCAAATCTTGAACCCGGAGCAACATACACCTCACAACCAAGAATAGGCTTTATTCCTGCATCCTTTGCAGCCCTGTAGAAATCAATAACTCCGTACATAACACCATGGTCTGTTATCGCAAGACTATCCATTCCAAGCTCTGCCGCTCTTTTAGTTATCTCTTTTATTTTACTTGAACCGTCCAGAAGTGAATACTCTGTATGGACGTGTAAATGTGTAAATGGCATATGCTCCCTCCATAACAATTATTATTAACAGCATACCATAATTCATGGTAAAAAGAAACCGTATCAGCCATATGACCAATACGGTTTCCATACATAATATTAGGAAAAAAGTTTATATAAATGTGGTGTATATCCACATTTTATCGTTATTAATAGTGCTGTTCTTTCTTAAGTTAATAGCACATTTTCTTTATCTATATACCTTTATTTATACAAGTCCAAGTACCTTAGGAAGGAACATTGAAAGCATTGGTATATAAGTTACAAGCAAGAGGGCAATAAGTATTATTGCAAAGTATGGAAGCAATGTCTTTATTACGCTTTCGATTGTAGTTCCACCAACTCGGCAGCCTGTAAAGAGAATTGTTCCTACAGGTGGTGTTATTGTACCAATTGATAAGTTGAAGCAGAGTAAGATACCAAAGTGAATTGGATCCATTCCGAATGACTTACAGATTGGTAATAAAATTGGTGTGAAGATAAGTATCGCTGGTGTTACGTCCATAAATGTACCAACTACAAGTAATAATACATTGATAAGAAGTAAGATAAGATACTTATTAGTTGTAAGACCAAGGATTGCATTTGCTATCATATCTGGAATTCCTGTAAATGCCATAGCCCATGACATAATTGATGAAAGTCCGATCATAAATGTAATGATACCTGTTGTCTTAGCTGCTTCAAGGACAATTCTTGGAATGTCTTTAATCTTGAAAGCCTTATATATAAGTGATAATACGGTTGCATATACTACTGCGATAGCAGAACCTTCTGTTGCTGTGAAGATACCACCAAGGATACCTCCGATTACGATTACGATAAGTAAAAGGCTTGGGATTGCCTGCCAGAATGTCTTAAGAGCAACCTTAACTGGAACTCTCTGCTCTGCCTGATAACCACGCTTCTTAGCCATAATTCCTGCAAGTATCATAACTGCACCACCCCAGAGAAGACCTGGAATATAACCTGCCATAAAGAGTGCTGCGATTGATACGCTTCCTGCAACACTTGAATATACGATCATTGTGTTACTTGGTGGAATTAACATACCTACTGGAGCAGATGCTACGTTTACTGCTGTACTGTAGTTCTTGTCATATCCTTCTTTTTCTTCAAGTGGTCCGATTGTACCACCCATAGCAGCGGCTGCTGCTGCACCAGAACCTGATATAGCTCCGAATAACATATTAGCTACTACATTTGACTGTGCAAGTGCACCTGGCATACGTCCACTGATTACCTTGGCACAATTAACAAGTCTTGTTGCTATACCACCATTATTCATTATATTACCTGCCAGAATGAAGAATGGAATTGCTATAAGCGAGAATGAATTAGAACCCGCAAATATTCTCTGAGCAGAAGTTGCAAATGAAACATCTGCTGGAATCATACATATCATTGATACTGCTGATGACATACCAATTGCTACACCGATTGGAGCGCCGATAACAAGCAGTACAACCAGTATTGTAACCATTACTAAGGCTACCTGTAATGCTATACTCATATATACCTCTCATTTCTATGCACTTATGTGCATTGCGTACCTTTATGCTTCATCTTTTTTAAGTTCAAGTCCGATATTGTATATGCTGTAAAAGATAATTATTACACCGCATATTGGAATAATTGAATATATAATACCTGTTGGAATATGCAAGATTGAGTCAAACTGTACGAAGTTCATATGTGTAATCTTAAAACCACCAAATACCATTATAAGACCAGCAAATGCGATTGTTACACATTCAATTATTATATTGACGATTCTCTTAGCTTTCTTAGGAAGCTTATCTTTTACTACTGCAATATTAATGTGCTCTCTCTGTCCAAACATATATGTTGCAGATATGATTATTAACCATACAAATGAATATCTTGTAAGTATTTCTGTTACACTGCTTGGAGCTGAGAAAATGTATCTGGCAACAACCTGATAAGTTACCATAAGTACCATCATTATAAATATGAATACACTTGCATACGAAGTTACTTTATCTAATATATTTTTTACTGTCTTCATATTAATTCTCCTCTCTTAAAGCTTCTACTTTATTATAAATATCCTTTGTCATATCTGACTGGTTAGCAATACTGTCAAGTAATGGCTGGCATTTTTCCCTGAATTCGTTAGTATCCGGATACACAAAGATTGCACCGTGCTCTTCTGCTTCTTTCTTACCTGCCTCAACAGCTTCCTTAAATGTATCAAATTCATATTCTGTTGATTCCATTACAAGCTTATCAAATATTGCTCTGTCTTCTTCTGACATGCTGTCAAGGAAATTAGTACTTGCTACAACTACATCAGGGTGAACAATATGTCTTGTATATGAGTAATATTTAGCTACTTCATAATGCTTGAAATCTGAATATACAAGCTCACTGTTCTCACCTGCATCAATTACACCCTGCTGAAGTGCTGTATACACTTCTGACTGTGACATTGCTGTACCTGTACCACCCATATACTTAACCATATTAAGATATGTTGTACTATCATTTACTCTTACAATCATACCCTTAAGATCATCTGCTGAGTTGATAGGCTTGTCAGCATATATATTTCTTTCACCTGCTGTATATATTGTAAGGACTTCAAAATTGTACTTTCTTGTTGACTTGAAAAGGTCTGTAAATACCCCTGATTCTGTTGCTCTTCTTAAATGATCCATATCCTGATAAAGATAAGGTGCACCGACAATAGCAAAGTTAGAATCATATCCTTCTGGAACTGAACATGGTACTATAGCCATATCAAGTGCACCAGTTCTGATGAATTCTGCCATAGAACCCTGCTCACCAAGTACACCGTTAGCATATATAGTCATTTTGTATCTGCCATTAGTAGCTTTCTCGAACTTCTCACCAAGCTCCTTCATAGCTTTATACTGTGGGTGATTTTCATTCTGGTTAAATGCTACTCTGATAACCTTAACTTCCTGACCATCTGCACTTTTACTTCCGCATCCCGTAAGTGTAAAGCTGGCCATTAAACATACGCATAATAATAATGCCATCAATTTTTTACCCATAAAATCCTCCATTCTTATGCTTTTGCATACAAGTGAATTACTTTAAAAGTTCTACACTTACTTTAACTACAACTTTTCTTACCTTCATAGGCTCTCCATCTGCAACCTGTGGTCTGTGAATATCTGTAGGGAAGAATACACAGAAACAGCCTGGTGTTGATGTGATAAAGCCTTCATTTTCTACATCTTTAACAAATATAAGATCTCTCTCATCATATCTTTCTGCCACTTCGTAGTTACCTGTATCTGGTGTGAAGCCTAACTTTTCCCTTCCTGTTACAAGGAACTGTACATCAAGATATTTCTCGTGGTATTCCGGCTTTCTTGCCTCTAATGGTTCTGTCTCAGCGTCGAATACCTGTGCATACATAAGCTTTCCTTCTATCTCATATACGCCTGTTTCCATTTTAGTAAAATCATTGTTCTTTAAATATTCTATTGCTCTTTGTACTGCTGCTGGATAATTCTTAAAATCATCCTTTGTATGAATTGATGAAAATATCATAACAAAACTCCCTTCTATTATAAATATGAAATTCTATAATATATACATTTATATTCTATTCTACATTATTCTTGCTTTTGTTCTCCATTGCATGAACCATATTAACAATCATCTTATGTGATGGAACTGGAACTCCCAATCTGTCACCAGCCTTAACTACCGCACCGCTGATTGTATTAACCTCCGTAAGCCTTCCTGCCTTAAGGTCTGCATATATAGATGTTCTTCCTTCTGGAGAATTAAGAGATGTATTTCTTACCCGTTCAATCATCTCTTCTTCATTAAACTCAAGCCCCATAGCTTTAGCTACCTGCATTGCCTCTTTTATAAGAGTAACTGTCATATTCCATGCATATTCATCTGTTGCGATAAATCCGATTGGAACCTGAAGAACTCCTGTAAGAGCACTAAGTGAAACATTAGTAAACAGCTTGTCCCATATAAGCTGCTGGATATTATCATAAATGTGTGTATCAAATCCACAAGAGTCAAGACAGACCTTAACTTTATCAAGCATATGCTGTGAATCTTCAACAAGCATACCGATATTGGTCTTGCCCTTGCCGCCTCTTCTTACATATCCGTCACCAAGGATTGCTCCATTATCTTCTGTTGTACCTATGATAATTCTTTCCTTAGGAACAAATTCCAAGATAATGTCTTCGTGGCCTGCACCATTCTGAAGAGTCATTACATATGTGTTATCTCCTATTATTCCCTTATTCTCCATAAGTGCTGCTCTTGAATATAAAGCCTTGACAAATATAATTACTAAATCTACTTCACCTATTCCTTCACTACTAAGTAATGCTGCTGGGTGATATATTACATCTGTATCATTCTCAAATAACTTTAATCCGTCTGCATTAATCTTATCTACAAGTTCTGCCTTCTTATCAATCATATATACATCATTGTCAGTAGAAAGATGTCCACCATATATAGAACCCATGGCACCAGCTCCAAGTACCGCTATCTTCATAGTATGCCTCCATTTCTTCACATTTTTGTTATCTTAAATATTATTTCTTCTTAAAATATTCTTCTTTTATCTGTTTATTATTACTGTAATAAATATTTTTCTTTATTTATTATTTTTGTTATTGCCGTAATAAATATTTTTCTTTATTTATTATTTTTGCTATTGCGGTAATAAATATTTTTTTATTATTTCTATTGCTGCCGGCAGCCCTTAAGACCGCCAGCATATTATATTATGTTAAATACATTTTCCACTGATTAGCGGGTAAATTCTGCAAGACCTTCAATAGCATAAGCTCTGATTGGGCAAGAATCCAAGCCATATATTGGAAGTGGTGAGTATGACATAAAGAATGTATCCTGTGAAAGCTTATCAAGGTTCTTTAATACTTCAAGGAATACGATGTTCTCTGCCATACAGATGTCGTGGAAAGGCTTAACATCTTCGTTGCAGTTCTCAATTGAAACACCATCACCGAAGCCTACACACTTAATCTTGTGGTCTACACACCACTGTGCTGTCTCACCATTTACTAATAATCTCTGATCCTTGTCTGTATTAGTATCAGGTGTGAATGGGGCAAGCTTGTAAGATGAGTCAATGATAAGAATGTCGCCTTCCTTTACCCAGCCTTCTGTTGCCTTGTCAAGGTCTGCAGCACTGATGTGCTTTCTGTGAGGAAGTGTATCCTTGAAGTCAACATATATTGCTCTTCCCATAAATGTTGTAAGTGGAAGTTCAGCAACTGATGGCCAGTTGTCATCGTGATGATAAGGACACTCGCAATGTGTTCCTAAGTGGCTTGTAAGATCCATTGCTGTGTGGAAATCAGGAATTGGTCCGCCTGTGTTATATCTGATAAGGTGGCATCTTCTTGACTCTGTCTTTGGGTCTAATGGCTTTGTAAGATCGATTACCTTTAATCCGTTTCCTAAAGCAAATGTTGTGTTCATAATTAAATCCTCCTGTGAATTAAATATTTTGTTTACTTGTTAGCTTTTTAGATACTTGTTAAATTTTCCTGTTTGTTACTTATTTGTCATTTCCTTTGACACTTGCAGTATACCAGTATACCGGTTTATAATCAATTATCAAAGCTTTATAAATTTCTGATAATATTTTTGTAATATATGCACAAGTGTAAGTCGATTTTCAAATACTTTTACTAAAATAGCATATCCATTTTTATATATTTGTTAAACTTTTGACATTGCACCAGATGAAAACATTGTAAAAATATAGCATTTGTTGTATCATAATGGTTTGCATAAGCTTTAATGTCTATTGCAATTTTTATATTATTTTGCAAGATTGGAGAATATATGAATAATTCAACCTCTTATTGGTTAAAAAAAGGAATTCACAACGGTATGCCTATAGCACTTGGCTACCTTGCTGTTTCTTTTACATTGGGAATTGCCGCTAAGAATGCAGGACTGACCGCCTTACAGGCTGCCCTTGCAAGCATAACATGCCACGCTTCTGCTGGTGAGTTTGCCGGATTTACACTTATTGCGGCACTTGCTGCATATACAGAGATTGCTGTTATGGAACTTATAATTAATGCACGATATTTTCTTATGTCGTGTGCCTTAAGCCAGAAATTAGATAATAAAATGCCATTTTTTCACAGACTTATTATGGGATTGTTCGTTACTGATGAGATATTCGGACTGACAGTATCTGTTCCTGAAAAACTCAACCCCGCATATATGTACGGAATGGTTCTTGTAGCCTCACCCGCGTGGGTTCTTGGAACATACTTCGGCGTGCTGTTTGGAAATATACTTCCAGCTAATATTGTAAGTGCTTTAAGTGTCGGATTATACGGAATGTTCATTGCAATAATAATTCCTCCGGCAAGGAAAAATCACATAATTGCAGGCGTTGTAGCAATATCAATGATTATAAGCTGTATATTCAGCTATGCCCCTGTTATAAGCAGCATTTCCTCTGGAACTCGAATTATTATATTAACAGTTATCATCTCACTTGCGGCAGCAATTCTTTTTCCTGTGAAGGAAGAAAATGCCAGAAGTGCTGATAATGCTGGCAATGCTGATAACACTAATGCTACTAATAATACTTAAGAAACATATTACCTATATAGAATTGGGAGATTATTTATGCCTACACATAATACATACATATACATATTAATTATGGCTCTTGTAACATATCTTGTAAGAGTTCTCCCTCTTACACTGATACGAAAAGAGATTAAAAATATCACAGTTAAATCATTTCTTTACTATGTGCCTTATGTAACACTTGCTATTATGACTTTTCCAGCGATATTATCTGCAACCTCCAGTATAATATCAGCGGCTATCGCTTTTGTAATAGCCATCGTGCTTGCGTGGATTGGAAAAAGCCTTTTTCAGGTTGCAATGTTAAGCTGTGCATCAGTATTTATTGTAGAACTTGTTATAACATTTTTACAGACACATTAATATAAAGATTAAACCGCCGTCAGCCATTGAAATTAAAGGCTGGCGGCGGTTTCTATCAACACATTTTGTCCTATAAGTCTTTTATCCTATAAGTTCATTAATACCTTAATAAATATTAACTATCTGCTAGTGTATGTTAATGTATAACTGAAGCTTAATAAGCATTATCTCATATGTGCAGCTTTCACTAAATGCTTGGCAAGTACAGATGTTGTAACTGAGCCAACACCGCCCGGTACTGGAGTTGCGATTGAGGCAATATTCCCTATTGCTTCAAAATCCACATCTCCGCAGAGCTTTCCTTCCTCATCAACATTTATTCCAACATCAATAACAACAGCACCATCTGCAACATATTCAGGCTTTATCATCTTTGCTGAGCCTGCCGCTGCAACAAGTATCTCTGCATGCTTACAGGTCGCCGCCATATCGACTGTCTTTGTATGTACAACTGTAACTGTTGCATTTCTTTTCATAAGAAGCATAGCCACAGGCTTACCAATAACAAGGCTTCTTCCAACTACTGTAACTCTCTTGCCTTTAATATCTACACCTGCATAATCTAACATCTCTATAACAGCCTCCGCTGTACAAGGTGCATATCCTGTTTCATCTCCTGCATATACCTTAGCAAGATTAACCGGTGATATTCCATCAAGGTCTTTTCTTGGGTCTATTCTGTTCTCGACAGCCTTCTCATCAATATGCTTTGGCAATGGTCTTAAGAGAAGGATTCCATCTATGTCGGGATTATTGTTAATCTGGTCGAATTCCTTCTGAAATTCATCATTAGATATATCTGCCGCAAATGTATATGTTGTACATCTTACACCTACTTTATCCATTTTCTTTACTGCTCCACGTTCATATGAACAGTCATCCGGTCTTTCACCAACTCTTATTATTGCAAGATGTGGAAGTTCCCCATCTATATTCTTAATATCTTCTATAAGCTGCTCATTAATAGAATTAGCAACTGGCAGTCCTTTTAATATTTCCATTAGATAATACCTCCATTATTCTGACTGTATATATTGTTATCCTGGTATTTTTATATAACTACAATGCCAATATCTTTGTGATTATTATGGATGTACACAATCCATAACCCTGTCATATACTTTATCAGCAAGTTCATTGCCTGTAATTACAAGCTCGTCAGCTTTAGTATTCATATCTTCTGCAACATCAATATTTTTCATAAGCTTTGTATTGATATACACATTTAATGAAGCTCCGTTAAGAGCCGCCTTGCACATCTGTACACCAACACCTGCATCACTGATTGCAAGTCTGCTTCCAATAACCGATATTCTGTCAATAAGCTTTATTGCCTCAACTATAAGCTCCATCATAGAAAGAGGAGCTTCACTTGCAATAAGCAAAGCATTTTCCATAACCTTATTACGGTGCTCTAACTGTTCTTCTGTATCCTTAGGAAGTCCGTAAGCTTCTGATAACGGCTTAAATGCCTTGGCATCCTTATCCATACACTCATACAATCTGTTAGTAATGTCCCCAGCTTTAACAATAAGTTCTTCTATTTCTTCCTGATATTCTGCATATTTTTTCTTTCCTGTTGTCAAAGAAAGCACCATATTGCCCAATGCCATTCCTACTGCTGCCACATATCCGCAGGCTCCCCCTCCTCCAGGAACCGGCTCTTTAGAAGCTAGAACATTTAAAAAATCCTTCATATCCATATACTTTTTCCTCACTTCCTTAAATATCTGCTAAATTTCTATTGTACCTGTAAATACTGTTGTTGCAGGACCTTCCATATACACATTTCCTGACTCTGTATCCCAGCTTATATTAAGATCGCCACCAAGAAGATGAAGTGTTGCATCAATATCGCACATGCCATTAAGCACTGTCGCCACAAGGCTTGCACAGGCACCAGTACCACATGCAAGGGTTTCCCCTGAACCTCTCTCCCATACTCTCATATTAAGATTTTTTCTATCAACTACCTGAATGAATTCAGTATTAACTCTTTCTGGAAATGCCATATGGCTTTCAAAATGAGGTCCGATTTGTTCAATTGCAAACTTCTTTATATCAATATCTTTATCAAGATACACTATTCCGTGTGGATTACCCATTGATACGCCTGTTATCTCATATATACCGCCATTAACTTCTATCTTTTCTGCTACAACGGCGTTGGTTACTTCACTAAGTGCCTTTACTGCAACTTTGCTAAGTCCTGTATGCTTGGCGTTAGAAAGTATATCCTTGTATACAGCTTTATAATCCTTTAATGCACTTATATCCATCGGAATATCTGCGGCTTCAAGAACCGGACATCCCATATTAACCTTTGCTGTTGCGACCTTTCCGTCTGTACCTATATTTAATTCGAGTATCTTTATACCAGCAAGTGTATCAATATTTACTGTTGTCTTATCTGTAAGACCATTATCATATACATACTTTCCGACACAACGTATGCCATTGCCGCACATCTTTCCCTGTGAGCCGTCAGCATTGTACATTTCCATAAAGAAATCAGCCTTATCTGATGACTTTATAAGGATAAGTCCGTCCGAGCCTATTCCTGTATGTCTGTCACTTACCTTAATTGCAACCTCACTTGGATTATCTAATTCTTCTTTAGTGCAGTCAACATATACATAATCATTGCCTGCTCCGTGCATTTTTGTAAATACCATATATCCTCCAATCACCTTACTATAAAATTATATATCAGTATCTTTCATTAATAATACCAATCTGTTACATCTATATCTTTCTTTAATACCCATCTTTAGTGTTACGCATCCGTAAATATACTCATAACCATAGTCGCCGATTCTACCATAGTATTACCGCTGTCCATACTGCATTTTTGTATATAACGGAATGCTTCCTGCTCAGTCATATTATTCTTTTCCATAAGCATATGCTTTGCAGTATCTATTATCTTTTGTTCCTCAGGGCTTCTCTGCCTTGGCGTGGTTCTAGCTTTTCTTCTGCGGCGAATCTGCGATTGCTGCATAATCTCAATTGTAGATAATAAATCATTAACTTTAATCGGCATGGCAACGCATACAACATTGCTGTCGTGACATTCCTCCCACAAATTCTGCGACGCGACAAGCAGTATTTCAAAACTCTTTGGCTTGTATTCGTATAGTTCTGAATACAACATATTATCAGACAGCTTATAACCACATATTATAATTCCGTCTGACAGATTATCTGCCTGATTGATAGCCTGAGCACCGCTTGTACAGGGAACTGCCACATCATAACCTCTTCTTACTAAAAGACTGCGAACCGCCTTGGCCTCCTCTATTTTCGGAAACGCAACTATTAATGTAGACATATTCTAACCTCTTATCACAGTCAGTTTTTAAAATTTGTAAAGGTATTCATCAAGTTCCCACTGGGTAACCTGTGTCTTGTAATCGTTCCATTCTCTTAACTTGGCCTCTGTGTACTTAGATGTAATATGTTCTCCTAATACATCACATATGAACTTATCCTCATTAAGATATCTGACAGCATCATAAAGACTTTCAGGAAGCACCTCTATAGCCGCATGCTTTCTTTCTTCATCTGTCATCTCAAATATATTACAGTCAACACTTGCTGGAACCTCAAGTTTATTCTTAATTCCATCAAGACCAGCCGCAAGGCAGGTTGCAAGTACAAGATATGGATTAGCTGATGGGTCTGGATTTCTTAATTCAACTCTTGTACCCTGTCCTCTTGAAGCCGGAATTCTTATAAGCGGACTTCTGTTAGTTACTGACCACGCAATATATACAGGAGCTTCATAACCCGGAACTAATCTCTTATAAGAATTGACTAATGGATTAGTAAGTGCCGCCATACCCTTTGCGTGCTTCATAAGTCCTGCTATAAAATGATATGCATCCTCTGACAAACCAAGTGTGTCATTCTCATCAGCAAATATATTCTTTCCATCCTTCGCAAGTGACATATTAACGTGCATACCTGAGCCATTAATTCCATACTTTGGCTTTGGCATAAATGTTGCATAAAGTCCGTGTCTTTTAGCTATAGTCTTTACTGTAAGCTTAAATGTCATTATATTATCGGCTGTCTTTAATGCCTCATCATATTTAAAATCAATCTCGTGCTGTGCTGGTGCAACCTCGTGATGTGAAGCTTCTATTTCAAAGCCCATATCTTCAAGTGTAAGCACCATATCTCGTCTTACATTTTCACCTAAATCTGTTGGACCTAAATCAAAATATCCAGCTTTCTCGTGTGAAAGTGTTGTTGGCAGTCCGTTATCATCTGTGTGGAACAGGAAGAATTCACATTCAGGTCCTACCTCGAATACATATCCCATATCCTCAGCTTCTTTAATTACTTTCTTAAGAATCCAGCGTGGATCACCTTCAAATGGCTTACCATCAGGTGTATACACATCGCATATAAGCCTTGCAACTTTGCCCTGCTGTGGTCTCCATGGGAATATCTCAAATGTATCATAGTCTGGATAAAGATACATATCCGACTCTTCAATTCTTACAAATCCTTCTACTGAAGAACCATCAAACATACATTTGTTATCAAGTGCTTTTCCTAACTGGCTTGATGTAATAGCTACATTTTTCAAAACTCCGAACATATCAGTAAACTGAAGTCTGATAAATTCAACATCTTCTTCCTCAACCATTCTGAATATGTCCTGCTTGGTATACTTTCCCATATCACTCTGTTCCTTTCCTGATTAAATGATAAGCATAAGCGTTATTATAATATTCACCAGTGCACATTTTACGCACCCTCAACTAATACGCCAATACAGATAATATACTACATTTACCTTTATCTTGTATACATTGTTTTGTCAAAAACTAATAATGTAAACCGTCATATTAACTTTGACTTTAACATATAATATTCCAACAATAAGTGCCTGTATCATACAGAAATGAGGATTACAATGAAGATCAGCCATTACAAATTATCAGTATTACTTTCCATAATACTTCTTAGTCTTGCTACTTTTTTTTACATATACACGACAATATTCACACAACACGGTGCATATGCCAATAGTTCGGCTGTTATTAATGGAATTGGCGGAGGTAATATAACTGGTGATTGTCAGGCAGGAAAAAAAGCACTGCCAATATACTGCGTGCAGACTAACAAGAAACAGATTTCGATATCTTTTGATGCTGCGTGGGGTGCTGACGATACTATCCAGATACTGGACGTTTTAGATAAACATAATGTAAAGACTACATTTTTTATGACGGGAGGCTGGGTATCAACTTATCCTGATATGGTTAAAGAGATATACAGCCGCGGCCACGACCTTGGAAATCACAGCGAGAACCACAAACAGATGAGTAAGCTTGATACTGCCTCACAGAAAGAGGAAATTATGTCTGTACACCAGAAAATAGAAGAACTCACAGGATACAACTGTTTCCTGTTCCGCCCTCCTTATGGTGATTATAATTCTGAACTAATTAATACTATATATGGCTGTAACCACTATCCTGTACAATGGGACGTTGACTCTCTTGACTGGAAGGACTACGGCGTTGAAAACATTATAAAAACCGTCACCACGCACAAAGCACTTGGCAACGGCTCTATAATTCTTATGCACAACGGTGCTAAATTCACGGCTGATGCACTCGATACCGTCCTTACTAATCTTGAACAGCAAGGGTATGAGATTGTTCCTATATCACAGCTTATCTTAAAAGATAACTTCCATATGGATAGTACCGGACGACAATTAAATGATTAAAAGTTACATAAACCTCATCTTATAACCACCGCTGAACACTTTCCCAACTGCAAGCTTATTGCCCCACTCCCTGTCTGTAAGCCTGCAGTTAAAATCTACTGCATCAGCACGTCCATACCAAGGCTCTATGCACACAAAAGGTACTCCTTTTCCTGCTGATGACCACAATCCAAATACCGGTGTATCAAATATAACCTCAACAACCGGTTTGCAATCTTTACAAAGGCTTACACATTTTATGTCGCTGTTCTCAATAATATAAGCATCCTTATCAAAGAAATTCTCTGTCAATGTCACATTTTTATTAGTGATTGGCATATAATGGATATCTGGCTGTACAAGTCCATCCTTTGATAACAAATGGTATTGTATTCCATTCTCTTTGGTTTCGAATCTTACCTGTGCTCCAATGGCATTTTCACCACACACAAAAGCCGGATGTCCACCAATGCTGAAATACATCTCTTTATTATCCTTATTCACAACTTCCCATATAGTTATGACATTATTATCTGCCAGTCTGTGTGTTATCTTTAACTCAAAGTCAAAAGGATATACAGCTTTAGTGTTCTCATCAGACTCCAGTTTCATAACCACGGCACTATTATCCTTCATAACAAGACTAAACTCCATATCTCTTGCAAAACCATGCTGTGTCATATGATATTCTTTTCCCTCGTATATTGAAGTATCGTTCTTATACCTTCCAACCAGCGGGAATAATACTGGTGTATGTCTTTTCCATATGTCTGGCTGTCCAGACCATATATACTGCTTATTATCGCTCTTTCTAATAACTGATACTATCTCACAGCCCTTACTATCTACAATCACCTCAAAATTATCATTACTAAGTGTATACTGCATATATTTCCTCTCCCTTATGTTTATTTGCAGTTACCTGCCTTATTATCTGTCGTTATTCATCCTCCAGTCTATGCATCTTTGGAGATATTCAACATATTCTGGATTTTTGCACATACCCTTTCCCGGATTATCTGAAATCTTAGCAACGTCCATTCCATTACATTTAGTAGTCTTCATTACTATATTAAGTGCCGGAACATCTGTATCATTACTTATATATGTTCCTATTCCAAATGCAACCTTAGCTTTTGCATTAAAGTATCTGTAAAGCTTGTCAGCCCTGTCAAAGTCAAGGCTGTCACTGAATAATAATGTCTTATTAGCAGCATCTATCCCAAGACTCTCATAATGCTTAATCATCTTATCTCCCCATTCGTATGGGTCGCCGCTGTCATGTCTTACACCTCCAAAAAGTGTTGCATAAGTAAGCTGGAAATCCTTTAAGAAGCAGTCTGTTGTTATCGCATCTGTAAGTGCAATACCATTAAGAATTCCATATTCCCTTACCCAGGCATCAAGTGCATACCAGTTAGAATATGCCGGATTGTGCTTATGGTTGCCCTGTCCTGTACACATTATCCACTCGTGTGCCATTGTTCCAACAGGTGTAAGATTATATTTCTTGGCAAGATATACATTACTTGTTCCTACGAACAAAGAATTACCATTATAGTCAGCCTCTGCAAGTGTCTTAACCGCAAGTTCCTGTGCCTCTGATGATAATCTTCTTCTAAGTCCGAATTCACTAAAGCTTCCAAGCCTGTATACATTCTTTCCTTGTGCTTCATCAGCCTCATCGGCCTCAAGTGCCGCAACCTTGGCACTTAATCTTTCCTTAAAGCTCTTAAGAAGTTCATCATAATTATATGCCATTCTGAAATACACTTCATTGACAATCGCAAGTGTTGGTATCTCATATAATGAAGTATTAAGCCACGTTCCAAAAGTTTCTATGCTAAGTCCACATTCTGCATCAGTTGTAATCTTAAAATCAGCATATCTTGCCTGCCATAATCTTAAGAAATCAACATAACTTCCTTTCATCCACTTAACATTTTCAAGATAATCAAGCTCGTCCTCTGTAAATCTTAAAGTACAGAAATGCTTTATCTGCTCTCTGATTTCTTCTACCATCTCTTCTGTAAAATGTACATCTTTATTCCTGCACTTAAATGTCCAGGTTGTCTTATAATCAGAGAACTGGTGGTAAATTGCCTGTCCCATACTGAACTTGTACATATCTGTTTCCAAAAGACTTACTATAATTGGATTTAATTTCATAAATAATCCTCCGTTCCTGTACTGCTACACTTACTCCTGACTGTCATTACTGTATACATATAACTCTGATAATTTATTGCCTGTTATTGATACACCTTTTTTATTAACGGCCTTTATTTTATCATTTATACTTCTTTTAAAACTTGTCTTATACAACTGCTTTCCAAGTATAATCTCGTACACTCTCTGCAAATCTGGAAGTGTGAATTCCTTATGCATAAGATTAAATGCAACATCACTATATTGTGTCTTATTCCTTAATCTCATAAGTCCCTCCAGGATAATCTGGGCGTGGTCAAATGCTAACGCCTCATAACTTATAAGTTCCGGAATGTAACTCTTCACGCTGATACAGCCATTTTTAAATGTCTTTTCCTTAAGCGAATATTTAATCGTAATATTTTTTTCTTTATTAGCAAATGTCAATATCTCATCATTAAATGTTATATCAAACCATAATGCTTCACTCGCATCATCTCCAGCCTGCGGCTTAATTCCATCAATTGGAATAAGTGTCATATACGCTATATCCATAACCCTCATTCTTGGATCTCTGTCCGGCTGGCTCATTGTATAGAGCTGTTCCATATATATATCTTTAAGTCCTGTTTCTTCTTCAAGCTCTCTGCACGCTGCCGTATACGCTGATTCTGTTATATTAACAAAACCTCCCGGAAGTGCATAACAATCTATATATGGATGATTATTACGCTTTATAAGAAGTACTTTAAGACATTTTAAATCCCTGCTCATGCCAAAAAGAAGCATATCAACCGTAACACTAGGTCTTTCATAGTGTCCCGGATTATATTGTTCAAGAAACTCCTTTTCTGTAAGCCCATCTTTATTTCTTCTTTCAGCTCTTGGTATATACTCATTATTATTGCTAATTTCACTCATAAAACCTATACCTCTTATTAAAAGTAGCTTTTTGATACTTTTATATATACTACTTTTGTACTAATATGTCCAGTATTTTTTACTAATCAGCCGCGTTCCTGTCTTATCCCACTCCGATTTTTTATTCATTATCTACATAACCATTCCCTGCAATAACATAAAAATAAAGCTGTCACACTAAACTTAATCTATACATTATGCAGCTGTAAGCATACGGCCTTCTGCCTGCATATTATACAAATTACCATTTAGTGTAACAGCCCAATTACCATTTAATTATAGCTTTCTTATAATTGTATCATTCTTTAATTATAATTGTTAAACATTAATATCCCAACGACTTTAAAGTACTATAATCACTAAGCTGCATATAATACTTAACATTATTATAAGTATCCTCATCATAATAGCTTACTGATAATATAACCTTATCAGTATCAAAGGTCTTATCAAATGGATTGTCAAGTGCTTTTCTTATTTCACTGATAAGAGTCATATCTGATATATTACTGCTGTCCATATAATAATAATCGCCGTCTTTTATTGAATATATATACAATGTAAAATCATCATCATTGTCCGATTTATTCAATCGTTTACTTTCAAAGTTATCAAGATACTTTTTAAGCTTATTACTTGTCTCTGATATATTCTGTGATGCTACTTTATTAACTGCATTATAATAAGCATTTAAAGTCTTAGGAAGCTTATCACCTAATAATATCTGTGCTGAGTATGGTATTCCATTTCTTGTAAACGAAATGTATATATATGGCATACCACCCCTGTATCTTGATGAAATATCATTAATACAGCTATAATACTGTGTAAATGGAATACTGTTAATTTCATTAATGAAAGTTTCATACACTTCTTTAGCTGCTTCCTGTGTAAATATGCTATCCATAAATGAAAGCTTTGCATCTTCAAATGCTGGAAGATTCTTATATTCCTTACTTATATCCTGCATATTCTCGAACTTAGAAGCAAGCTTAACAACCTCTGACTGCTTAATGAATACTTTTCTGTATCTTCCAAATATGCCGTCTTTAATATACACATTATATTTTATATATTCTTCATTTTTTCTTCCATTATTATAATAACCTGCACTGATATCCTGTATATTCTGTAAATTATCCTCAATACTGTCTGCTACAAGCTTTATAACTTCTTCATCTGTTATCTTGAGTCTGCCTAATATATCCTCAAAATAATCTTTTTCTTCTGAATAACTGTATGACAACATATTGTCGTTTACAATTGACATCTTTACATACTTTACCTTTGAAGTATCTGGAACGTACGAAAGCATCTGCCCAATTCCTGCATTAACAATCACTCCAAATACTGCCGCAAGGACGTAAGCCAGAATAATTGAAGGCATTGCTTTTATTATTCTGTGAAGTTTCCTGCTTGATATGACTTCATATATTATTACAACAAATGCAGCCACCACAAATGAAACCACTATATATTCAAGAAAATATCCTCTGTAACCACTACGCTTTTCCCTTATATAAAGCATAACTCCAAGAACACTTATAACAAAACCGATTGCAGTTCTTATTGCAAACTGTAACTTCCAGCCGAGTGCCGGCTTACCTGCTGTCTCACTCTTTCTCTTAGTAAACAGTACACAGCCAAGAACAATATAAATAACTGCAAGAACCAGTGTGTATATATTAGAGGCGATCGACAAAAGCATCTGTGAAACACTTGACGATGTAATATATAAAGGTTCAAATGCACCAAATACCTGTGCTGTAAGCATATTATAAGAATTATCAAGTATCCACACAGGACATTCCATAGTCGCTGTAGCAACTGAATCTGTAACTGTACTTGCGATAAGCAGTATAATAAATCTTGGTAGAAATACTATAAGTCCTGACACACATATATTGCTGAATATATTACCTGTTATTGAACAAGCCAGTGCAATTGCCGCACTGCAAAGAAGTGCACATATAAATTCTGCAACATATATATGAATTGTTACACCATAATCAACTATAAAATAGTTCCTAAAAATGTGGTAGCCTATAAAGCTTGCCACAAAAGCTGTCAGCATTGATACTGCCTGCCAGAATGTAACTGCAGCGAACTTACTTATAAATAATGCCTTTCTTTTGTACGGAAGTGAATGGTAGAAATCACTTGTACTTCTTTTATTAAGAAATGACCACGCATAAAGAGCAAGTATCGGTGTTATAACCAATACAACAATCAGCAGCACTCCTTGTGATGATATCGGTGACACCAATGATGTATAAGTCGATGACATATTAATAACTTCTGTGCCACTCTCTGCTGCAGCATTAGCGGCATTTATCATTTTTTTAATATTAAGTCCTTCTATGATAATTGGAAATCCTGATACAAATGCCACAACTGCTAAAGATATAAATCCAATCACCTTTAACTGTATTACTGTCTGCCAGAACAGCTTTAAACTAAATACATTTTTATTATTAGTATTGTCCATCAAGTTCCACCTCCAATGCTGTATCAAATTCATAACCTAACGCTTCCATCTCATAAGTAAATACTTCTTCTAATGTAAGCGGAAGCACATCAAGAACAAGCGGATTTAACTTACTAAGCTTCTCAACAGTTGTATCTCTGTCACCATTAATAATCATATTGGCAACAGAACCTTCCTGTCTGTATCTTATTATGTTAAATTCATCAAATGTACTTCTTGAGAATTCATTCCTGAATGCAACCTGAATTTTAAACTGTGATGTCTTTAATTCAAGCACGTCACTGTCAAGTACAAGACCTCCTCTGTGCAGTAATGCAAGATGGTCACATATATCCTCAAGCTCCCTTAATGAATGTGAAGTCACAATAACAGTTGCATTATATTCAATAACATCATTGCATATAAGCTTTTTAACAAGATTTCTCATAACAGGGTCAAGCCCGTCAAATGTCTCATCAAAGAACATATACTTTGCCCTTGTAGACAATGCCAGTATAATAGCCGCCTGTCTTTTCATTCCTTTAGAAAAATTACCTATTGGCTTTGCTGGATTTAACTCGAAAAGCTCTGTAAGCTTATTAAATCTTTCCCAATCGAACTTTTCATATATTGATGCATACAGCTTTGCCATTTTATTCATATTCGTACCTGGCAGAAAGAATAATTCATCTGCCACAAGAACTACATTTTCCTTAATCTTAGGATTTTCATATATTGGGGCATCATCTATATATGCCTCACCCTTTTCCGGCTTATATATACCTGCAAGAACTCTTAAAAATGTTGACTTTCCTGCACCATTAGAGCCGACCATTCCGTATATACAGCCGTCACTGATGTTACAAGTAATATTATCAAGTGCAACAAAGTCTTCAAAATTCTTGCTGACTTCCTTAACCTTAATCATCACAAGCCCTCCCTTATTTATTCTATTTCTTCATATACCTTATTAACATTTTCAATAATCTCATCTTTAGAAATACCTGCTAATGCAAGCTCCCTTACAATCTGGTTTAACTTAGGAAGCTTCTCCCTTACATTAACTCCCAAAGCTTCAAGTGCGTCAGGCGATATAAATGACCCTTTACCTGGAACTGTGACTATCATCTGTCTTCTGTCCAGCTCTGAATACGCTTTCTGAATTGTATTAGGATTAGTTGACAGTTTAACTGACAGACTTCTTACAGATGGCATTTTATCTCCCTCTTTAAGAATTCCAGTCATTATCTGCTCCTCAACCTGATTTATAATCTGTTCATATACAGGCACTCGCGACATGACATCTATAACGAACATCGTATTACCAATCCTTTCTAATGTTTAATTCATATTGATTATAATTTATCTATAATTGTTATTAACTATCATAAGTCTTATAGATCTTATAATTACTACCAGTATTCTATACCAGTTATCCATTGCAATGTATTAACTGTACTATATTAATTAGTACAGTTGTTATGATTAATATATTATATACCTTGAATTTTGTCAATATGAAATTAATTAGTATATTTGCATAACATCTTCCTCTTTGATTAACACTTAAATTATGCTACAATAATTCTAATTATGACGTGTCACAGGTAAATATGCTTTTCTTCGCTAAGAAACCGCTGTTTATGCCCCTGACACTCACATTATTAACAATTATTAATACAGGAGGATTATCTAATGAGCGAAGCATGTTCACATAACTGTTCAAGCTGCGGTTCTGACTGTAGCGAAAGAACAGCACCACAGAACTCAAGAAATGATAATAATAAAAATGTAAAGAAAGTTATAGCTGTTGTCAGTGGTAAGGGCGGTGTCGGAAAGTCACTTGTAACTTCACTTCTTGCAGTTAAAGCACGCCAGTCTGGTCTTAAAACTGCCATTCTTGATGCTGATATAACAGGACCATCTATCCCTAAATCTTTTGGTCTTTCAGGCAAGGCAACCTGCAATGAAGAAGGTACAATAATATACCCACCAGAAACCCGCACCGGTATCAAGACTATGTCACTTAACTATCTTCTTGATAACGAAACCGACCCTGTTATATGGAGAGGTCCTGTTATCGCCAGTGCTGTTAAGCAGTTCTGGGAGGAAGTAGCATGGGAAGATACAGACTGTATGTTCATCGACTGCCCACCTGGAACTGGCGATGTTCCACTTACTGTATTCCAGACACTCCCGGTTGACGGAATTGTTGTTGTAACATCACCTCAGGATCTCGTATCTATGATTGTTGAAAAGGCTGTTAATATGGCTAAGATGATGGATATTCCTGTTATCGGAATTGTAGAGAATATGTCATATTTCAAATGTCCTGACTGTGGCAATATCCACTACATTTACGGAAAAAGCAATATTGATAAGGTTGCCGAAGATATGGGCATTAAAAATGTTGCTAAAATGCCTATAGACCCACACGTTGCTGAATATATCGATGCAGGACGTGCTGAGGAGCTTGATGCCTCTGCACTTGATACTATATTCAAAGATATTTAAGGATTATATTATGAAAAGGATAATAATGTTTAAAGGTGGAGTTGAAACACTTGAGTTCTTCTCTGTTGAAATAGCTGAATATTTAGAAAGCAAGGGATACGAAATATTCTGGTACAACCTGCTTTTATCAAAGAACAGCTTTAATGAGCTTATGCACTATTATAATAATCAATGCAATGAACAGCTCTATGCAATTACCTTTAACTTTGAGGGACTTGAGGGCGAAGAAGGGTTATATAACAATGATGGCTGGAACTTCTGGGACTATTCTGGTGTTACAGTTATTAATATCGTTGTTGACCACCCTTTATATTACAATCAGTTTCTTAAAGCTCTGCCTGAACATTATCGTCAGGTCAATATTGACCATATGCATATTGATTATATGAAACGCTTCTTTCCCGATGTTGATGTATATTTTATCCCATCTGCCGGAACCGAGCTCAATAAACACAGAAAGCTTATTAAAGATTATGATTACCTGCCAATGTGCCAACGTCCAATCGATGTAATATTTACAGGCAATTACACTCCTAAGCATATTCTAAGAAAGCAGCTTAATAATATGGAACAGGATTATATTGATTTCTATGAAAGTGCCTTAGAACGCCTTATTATGTCACCAGACCTTACTATTGATGAGCTCTCAGAAATGTGTCTTAAAGAAGAATTTCCAGAAATAACTGATGAACAGCTCGCCAACTGTATGCCGCCAATGATGTATGTTGACCTTTCTGTAAGATTTCACTACAGACAGCTTGTTATCCGTATGCTTGCAGACTCTGGAATAAAGCTTAATACATATGGTTCCGGCTATAATTATATAGAATGTAACCACCCTGAGAATATCATTATGCACGGCGGTGTTAATTCCCAGAAATGCCTTGATATGATAAGCCAGTCCAAAATATCACTTAATGTAATGCCCTGGTTTAAAAATGGCATTCACGACCGTATATTTAACAGCTGTCTTAATGGTGCTGTCAGCCTCTCTGACTCATCTATATATATTGATGAATTATTCACTGACAGACAGAATATAATATTGTATGACCTTAATATGTTAAGGGATTATGAGCTTTCCGGGTATGACCTTAATATCACCAAGCCTCTTACAGACTATATTAAAGAATTATTAGCAGACGACAATAAGCTTCAGGCTATTGCTGATAACGCTTACAGCCTGTGCCATAACAGACACGACTGGAAAAACAGAGCCTCCATTATAGAGGCCCTGTTAAGATAAGTTGACTATTTTTTTATTATATGTTAAAGTAGTATTCGCTTGCGGATGTGGCGGAACTGGCAGACGCGCTAGATTTAGGTTCTAGTATCGTACGATGTGCAGGTTCGATTCCTGTCATCCGCATTTTTTATTTTAAAATATTTATATTTTGATTATATCTTTAATTCTAATTATATTTTAGTATCCTTTGATTATCTTATGTATTACAAGATACTCTGCCACAAGCGTTACTGGTGCAAGTATTATACACCACAGCGATAACACGATACATTCCTTCATACAGATTTTCTCTATTACTTCCCTGTCTGCACCTGTATTCCTCATAACACGTATTATATCTTTATACTGTTTCATTCTCGTTACAAGAATAACCAGAGATACTGCTATATACACGAATACTGCTGCCGCCAGAGATACTCCATATAATATGTAATTGACTATTGCTTCCCTTCTGGCATCATCTTTATCATCTGAATACACATAATATGAAAATCCTGCTGGTCCAAGATATGATTGCAGATTATTGCCTGTAGAAAGATTTACCGAATCTAAGCTGTACTTTACATTAATCTGGTTGTATTTCATTGCAAGTGTAATTGTTTCTGGTAATTCTTCCATACCAAGCAGATTTCTAAGCAATTCATTCTGGCGGTCTACGGCCCGTTGTCCAAGCTTATTAGAAGCTACCATCGTATATTTGGCATACTCAGGTATATACTCTTTTAATCTTTCCTTTATTTCATCATTAACATAGACTACATTAGCAGCCCTTGTCACTGCCGCCGGTGCAAAAAGAGTATCATATTCATATTCATTTAAAATAGTATTTCCAACGATACCTTCAGCAACTGACCTGCTGACCTGAATATTTTCATCTATATTCATTATTTCCCTGCACCTTTTATCAAGCTCTTCTGTGGTTATATCAGAAGTAAGATAATCCTCATTAAATGACTTGTAATTATCATTAACCGTTATCATTCCATTATTATACATATATTCATATAAATTTTCGTAATATTCACCACCATAAGAACTGTCATAAGATGTAGAACCTTTTGGAAAGCTGCAATAATTCATAAGATTTATCTTCGTATCTTTGCCAATTGTACTATCATACCCTCCATGTATATTGGGTTCTTCAAATACAATTACCGCATCGCCATTACAGAAATCTTCATAACTAAAATCGCAATCCTTAGCATAATCTATCAGTATATTATAGATTTCATAAGATGGCTCAACATACTCAGCCGCATACAGATAATTATTATTTACTGACTTAGCCTCCTGTATATTCCAGCCTTCCCAGGTCCACATCCTTGACGTTTCAAAACAGGAATACTGCACATCTTTTATTCCGGATATTCCCTTTATATAATCTATTATGTGCTCATCTATTCCCTGATACATATAGGCATCTGCATACTTTTCAATAACCACATTGCCATATGTATAAATTATTCCACTGTCATTGTTCTGTGGTATATTTTTTGACCTCTGAAAATATTCTTCTTTTGTTACATTATCAACTTTGCCATTCTGCTCAGCTATTAATAAATAACTGCTGTCTTTACTGAATTTCTCCTTCATCTCATTGGTCCATATTGCAACAGGGTTATATATATAATTAATATTATAATAGCCTTTTTTATCAACCTTTTTAAAAGCTATTATATCTGAACTCTTTGTGATATTATTATAGTTTTTATATGTTACAGATATGTTCATAGCACATACAACTATTATTACTAGCATTAATATGCCAAATACCCTTGTAAGTATATTCTGGACTGCTCCGTGCGACTGCATAAGCCTTTTATGCGTGTAACATATATAATTATCCTTATTGATTGACTTACTGCGTATCCTTGGTTTCTTATACTTTCTAACCCTGTAAGACTGTCCCCTGCTTCTTTTACTCCATTGAATTATATTGATGACACAGCACATAATTACAGCTATTATAAATGTCAGAAATGTATTAACATACACACTATTATCTATTGAGTAGAACTCAAAACCACATTTGTGTTCAATAAATATACATACCGCTTTCCCTGCAACTATTGAAAAAATCAGACATAACAGCAATGAACTTATCAATATAACAGCATTTTCAATTATAATTATAAATGCCATCTGTACATTGCCTGCACCTATGTTCTTAACAATACTGCGTGTCCTGCTTCTTGCTTTATTATACGATATAAGCTGATATATTATTGCTGCTATGGCAAGTATCATAACAACTATGTACATATATTTATATACATAATTATCCTTCCACGGCTTATAATCATATACACTGCTGTTATATGTAATATATATAGGACTTACCTTCTGCTCAATTCCATTGTATATATCCCTATAATCCTCTTTGATGTAATCATTAATAGGATAAATAAATATACCGCCGCCATATCTGTTAATGGCTTTTCCCTCACTCTCAGTTACAATGATACCTGGAAGCTTATCACCGCCCTGCCACACATCTGTGTAACTGTTAAGTATTCCAACAAGCTTATATGTCTTAGTTAATTTATCAGAAGTTCCATTCAGATATGTATCAATAACTATATCCTGTCCAATATCACTGCCCTGTTCAAGCTTTATAAGTGTACTCCACTCAACTGCAATCTCATTATCCTTTGCTGGCATTCTTCCTTTATTAAGCTTTATATTACCTATCTCAATAAATCTGTCTGACAACGTGCCAATACTTATATCAGTCTTTCCCACCGAATTATATACATAATTATTAACCTGTGCCAGACCGGCAGTTCCAAGATACGGATGATTTTTCAAATCATTATTTTCAGCCTTGACTGAGCCCTCATACATTACATACCAGCTTCCAAAACGGCTCTTAGCTGACTGTATCTGCCATTTATACATATTGCTCTGGAATATAAGTGTTCCAGCTACAAATGTAAAGGCTATAAATATCACAATCGAAGTTCTTAATACTTCTTTCCACCTTTTACGCAGTCCTTTGAGGCAGTATTCCAGCAATTCTATGTTCATACGTTCACCTCCGATGATACATTTCCATCTACAATACTCAATACCCTGTCTGCATATCCAGCCATCTGCTTATCGTGTGTTACCATAATAATCGTCTGGCGGTATTTACTTGCCGCTAATGCAAGCATTGCAGCTACATTTTCTGAACTTCCTGCATCAAGATTACCAGTTGGTTCATCAGCATATACAACAGCCGGATGATTAATCAATGCCCTTGCTATTGCCACCCTCTGCTGCTCACCCCCTGACATCTCATACGGATATTTCTCATAACAATATTCTATCTGCAACGAACTCATCAATTCCCTTACTTCGTCCCCGTCAATGTCTTTATTGTCAAGAATTAATGGCAGGACTATATTCTCATACGCTGTATATTCTGGTATAAGGCTGTAATCCTGATATATATATCCGATATTCTCACGTCTGAACTTTGATAACTGCCTGTCCTTAAGTTCAGCTATATTAATGCCATCTATACATACATTACCCTCATCTGGCTTATCAAGCGTTCCTAATATTCTTAAAAGTGTCGATTTACCCGAACCACTCTTTCCTACTATCGCAGTAAATTCACCTTTCTTAATATTAATGTCGCATTTTTTCAATGCGTGTACCTCAACCGTTCCAGTATGATAGGTTCTGCATATACCCTCTGCTTTCAATATGTATTCCATCTTCACACCTCCTTATCTTTTGTTATCAGGCTTGTCCGCTGTACTTCATCACTACTTAATGTACTGCTGCCTGTCTGATTACTAACTGTTGTACATTTATTATTTATTGCTATGACTGTATTATATATTGCACGACTTACATACAACTTACAATTTGCCCTTAAATTTATATAATGGCAATATTATTTTAAATTGTGCCCCTCCATACTTGTCACTATTGCCTGCCCTTATATTTCCGTGGTGTGCTTCTATTATAAGTTTCGACAGGTTAAGTCCTATTCCTGCGTGGAATTCGTCCTGACTTTTCCTGCTCATAAATCTGTCAAATATCCCCGCCACATCACAATCCTGTATTCCATCACCGTTATCAGATATAGTTATCATACATACCTCTGAATTACTGCTTATATCTATATAGACCATACCGCCCTTCTTCTGGTTAATATGTTCATAACAGTTACTTATAACATTAATCAACGCCTCTAAAAGCCAGCCCTCATCTGCATACATCTTTCTATGTCTGTCTTCATTGCCATAATTAACCGACACTTTCTGCTTATCATCAACCGCGCACTCCACACTCTCCTCAACTATATAATCAATAACTATCTCATCTGATGAAAGTGTGATTTTTCCTGACTCTATACGGCTTATGTCTAGTAATTTCTTAATAAACATCTTAATTTTAAATGTATTCTTCGTACAATCTGTTATCAGTCTGCATATATCTTCATTAATGCCGCATAATTCCTGTATCATCTCAAGCTTCATTGTAATTACAGACAGCGGTGTCTTAATCTGATGTGCTATATTCTCAACAAACTCCTGCATTTTCTTATATTGTATTTTATTATACTCCTGCTCTTTATTAAGCTCCTCCTTCAAAGAAACATTCTTTCCTGCAATCAGCTTAATCTGTCCCATATAATCTTTCTTGCCAATCTTATAACAGCTGATAAGACCGTATATAAGAATTACAGCAAGTATTAAAGCTATTACAATATAACTTACAAGCTCTCCATTTATCCTTAATAAATATGTGTAGCCTTTAGCTGAATAACCTGCCGCAAGCATTGCATTAGAGCCTGCCTGTAACGTATACTTATTAATATTAAGATACATCAGGTTATTAACAAGCTGTACTGCCGAATTCTCATCTGACAAATAAAGAGCTCCAACAAGAGCCCTTTGTTTAATATTATAATATACAATTAACGACACTATTATAATCACACTTACAGCCATTACTCCTAACACGAAAAATGTCTGTTTTATTCTATAATTTCTTACGTTTTTCTTAACATCTTCTTCTGTAATTCTAACTATTCCCATAGCTTTCCCCCTCTTTTTATACTATCCAGCGGTATCCTACATTTCTTATTGTTTCAATATATGGAATATGCTCATCTGAGAATGTTCCAAGCTTTGCTTTTAATCTGCTCATTGTAACTGTCAGTGTGTTATATTCCACATAATTGCCGTGCATATCCCACAGTCTGTCAAAGAACACATCACGCCTTACAACCCTGCCTTTATTCTCAATCAATATCTTTATAATATCCCATTCATTTGATGATAGCTTAAGCTCTTTGCCGTCACGATAAAGCTTATACTGGTCAAAATGCACTGACAGGCTTCCTTTATTATAGACATCACCTGAATTCATATCTCTTCTTCGCAGATTGGCACTTATTCTTGATAACAGCACCGCATTATGAAATGGTTTCGTCACATAGTCATCTCCGCCCATATCAAGCCCTTTTATAATAGATTCCTCATCATCGCACGAGGTAATAAATATAATCGGTGCATCGCTGTTATGTCTTATTCTTTCACAAATGTCAAACCCATCACCATCAGGAAGCTTCACATCAAGCAGATACATATCATATATATCCGTATGCTCATCAAATTCTTTAACACTTCCCGACGTTATAACGTCATAATTCTTTAAGATAAGCAGTTCCTTTAATGTCTCCCTTAATTCCCTGTCATCTTCCACAATCATTATCCTGTACACTAACCCCACCTCTTTTACTCTCACTAATTCTCTTAACATTGTAATAATTGTAATATGATTAATATTAACATATATAGCTTGCAATCAGCTTACAAAATGTTCTTTAATATTGTATCTGCATTACTTATTGTGTAATCTGTCAATCTATATGCCATAATTCTTACCCCTGTAATAACAGGAACTACAAATCCATTAGAATATAATTTCGCACATCTGTTAATAACGGTCTTATTAGTAACTTTCAATGCTCCTGCCACATCAACAGGCTTAAATTCATACATTTTATTCTCTATTAAATATGCTAATAATTCTTTATCCTTCTTATTAAGATAAGATAAATTAACTTGTTCACTCTGCTTATTGGTTTCCATTGATAACTCGCAGACCTTATTAGAATATAATTCCATCATTCTCAAAAAATACGTTATCCATATCTCTGGATGAGGTGGATTTTCGCGCCCCATATAGTACAATGCTGGCAGACCCATTTGTAATGAACTATAGTATTCATCTGAGTCATATGCAAAATATTCCTCTAATGAGCCTATACCCTGAAATCCATAACCATAATAATCTAATATATATCCAGAAAGCAGTCTCGCTGTTCTTCCATTACCATCTTCAAATGCGTGTATTGTAATTATCTGATAATGAACAATTGCCGCTATAATAAGTGGATGGTCATCAGTTGTATTAACATACTCAACAAGTACATCTAATAATTCAGGTATCTCATTATACTCTGGTGGTATATATTCTGCTTCCTGTGTCTCAGAATCATACACAGCAAATAAATATCCCGGCGGCATTGCACCCCTTAAACCTATTTTTTCTTTAGATGCCCCTTTTTCTACAATTGACTGGACCTTTAATATAAGTTCCTTTGTAAATGGTGCTTTCTTAGCTATCTGCTCCTCAAGATAATTCAGTGCCATATAATAATTACGAACTTCCTGCTCTGGCTTTAAAAAATGCTTATGCTCATCTTTATCTATAACATCTCTTACCTGCTTTTCCGTCAACGGATTTCCCTCTATTTTATTAGAAGCATACGAACTCTTTTTCTTAGAATTCTTACGAAGTTTATTTCTCGTAATAGCTGGTAATTTTATATTATTAAGCGTAAACTTATTCTGTTCAATATTAGTTATCATTCGTACAATATCGTTATTTAAAACAGCCTTTATCACTAATAACATCATCTCCTTACATATATCCTCATAAATATATAATACAATCCCCCTCATATTTTTTCCACTAAAATTACACTATTATTACACTATTTTTCACTAAAATTACACTATTATCCCCTGTAATTACACTATCCCCAAAATACATCTACACAATTATTACACTATCCCCAAAATTGAACATAAAAAAAGCCACGGCTACATTTCCTTATATTTCTTAAGAAAATATCACCGTGCCTCCTACGCAACACGTAAATATCGCCAACGCACAGTTGTGCGAGGCTGTTATATTGCAAGCTGGGTGCTTTTGCAGCCGTCGGCACTTAGCGGCTGTCCTTTAGCCGCTTACGTGTCCGCTACGGCTACAAGCAGCGAGAGCGTGCCCAGCGGTAATATAACACCCTCGCACAACGTCCGTCTGGTCTTATATTTACCTACCTCCCCATAGTCCCCATCACCACAAGTGACATAATAGGAATCATAAGTATCGTAGATATCGGATTTAACGCCGCCGCTATATCGGTAGATACACCCAGCCTCTCGCTATATATTATTGACACAGCCGCTGATGATGCGAACATTGCCGCCGCTAATATCTGTCTCATAACTAGCGGTGCCGGAAGTACGCAATATATAAGCACAGCTGCAATAATGCCAATAACATAACGCATTGAAAGAAGTGTTATCACTTCTTTTGCAGACTCTCTGCTCATATGAAGTTCTAATGACACACCTATCATTATCATTGTAAGAAATCCGTTTCCTTTTCCACAGAAATCTGCTGCCATCGTTATAAAATCCGGAAGCCTGCAATTAAGAAATGACAGTATTGTCATAATCATATATGTATCAAATGGAACTGATGTTAACAATCCTTTTAAAATTGTTAATACATAATTCTCATTTTTATCTTTACTGCCTCCATTAAGTCTCATTTTGCCTATTGCATAGGTTGTTCCCAATGTATAAAAAGAATCTCCGACATCAAACATACATAGATAAGGCACACCTGCTGGATAAAAGGTTGATAAAAATGGAATTGCAATACAGGCCATATTAAAGCCCGAAGCATTAACCGAATATATTGCCTTTAATTCAGGACTTTTATCAGCCGAAACTATCTGTCCTGATATCACCATAACCGTATTAACCAGAAATCCCAGCAGTATCGCTATTACATAGTATACATTTACTTCTGCCCCAGCGAAGCTGCTTATCAAAGAAGCTGGCAGAGTAATATAAAATATCAGATTTGACAGCACCTTTTTATCTTCTTTATGAAACAGCCCTACTCTTTTTAAAATATACGCCATCACCATAGTCAGCAGATATACAAGCGCAGTCATAACAACATTTACCATACTTCACCAGCTCCTACACAAATATATTATTCATAATCTGTACCCATAACTCCAGTTTCAGGAATTATGTTACCGCCATCTATTATATTGGCTGTGCCTGTAACATACTCTGCATCATCACTTGCAAGACTCTAAGAATTTTTTTGCAATTCCATAGCCTATTCCGCCAGCCGCACCCGTAATAACAGCTACCCTGGTATTGGCTTTTAACCACTCCTTAGCCATATCAATAGTGACATCCAGATATTCATCATCTACAGTCTTGGCTGTGTCACTGTCACTATGAGTCGCAAGCCACGCAAGTCTTGTAATACGCCTTAATAATACGAACATCGGTATAAACTTCTTGTCTTCGTCTGATAATTTTCTTACTTTCTCATAGCCTCTTACCCACGCTCCTTCAAGCTTTGTCAGATTTCTCGAATAAGTAACAAGTGCACAGCCCATATCATACATATAAAATCCATAACCGCTGTCATCAAAATCTATTATCTGGTTGACACCATTATTATTAATCACATTATAAAAATGTAAATCTGCGTGGATAAGTCCGAATTTTTCATTGCTTCTGCCATAATGATTAAGTTTGTCCTTCATTACAGATGTACATTTTTCAAGTATCCTGTACTGCTCTTTAGTTAAAGCCTTATAATCACGCCACGAGCCCCATATTCCATCGTTATTGTCGCCAAAAAGATTGTTGATATCCCAGTAAAATCTCTTAATAACAACGCTCTTATCTCTGTTAATTGACTGCATATGAAGCTTCGCTGTTATTTCTCCAAGGCTTTCAAGTCCTTTTATAAGTTCGTCATCTTTAAGCTCACCAAGTGGGCTTCCTTCAAGAAATGATATAACTGAAACATATACTTCTTCACCAGAAAATGTAGTCATTTTTTGAAGAAATCTGCCATCCCTGCCACGATATACGACTGGAAGTTCTACGTCCGTATCACGGTGGATTTCGTCCATCCATAATATTTCGCCTTCCAGTTCTTCTATATTGTGATACCCCGGTCTGTGTATACGCAATACTACAGGAAAAGCTTCTTTAAATGTAATTTTGAATATAACATTTTCTGAATATTTCAATAACTTTACATCATAATCTTTATCAAAATCATACAGCAATAATAAATTATCTCTTACATCTTTTTCCAAAGTCTGTGGCGTATCATTCATAACTTCCTCTTTTCCAAAACTGTCTACTTTGATAATGCCTGTGCAAGACCCTTATCCATTTTTTCAAATAATTCGTCCATAAATGCATCATCACACAAAAGTCCTAACTTTAACTGCAATGTATTAGGGTGGAGTCTTGAATTGTGTGACCATACGCCGTTATCAAATAATGGCTTGCATACTGTCTTGCTTGCATCTTCACAGTCAAAATTAATACCCATAATTACACCACGCTGTGTATAACCTGTAATAAAGCCATCATATTTATCAATAAGTGCATTAACTCTTTCTGTCAGAAGCTTGGCATTCTTATTAATATTATCAACTGTTTCTTTTCTTGTTGATATTTCAAGAACCTTCATCGCAACAACACAGCCTAATTCTGAATTACCACAGGTAGAACCGTGCATTCTTCCTATATCAAACATCCAGCTTGCCGCTTTTCTGTTCATAACCGTTGCTGATATTGGATATATTCCACCTCCAAAGCCTTTAGCTGTTGTAATCATATCCGGAACGAAGCCCTCGTGTTCAAAGCACCACATTTTTCCGGTTCTCATAAGACCTGTCTGTGTTTCATCTGCTATATACAATGTTCCATATTTCTCGCAAAGCTTCTTAACACCTGCAAGATAGCCCTTATCTGGAATTGGGAAGCCATAAGTTGCAAGAAGTGATTCTATAATTACACACGCTACATCTTCTTTCTTAAGCTCTGCCTCCATTGCATCAAGATCATTAAGGGGAACTTGTACGAATTCTCCAGGTGCTCCCTGACAAAGAAATGGATCTTTAAATCTTGCATCTCCTGTCGATACTGAAAGACCTGTATGTCCATGATAACAGCCCTGAATTGATACAACTCTCTTTCTTTGTGTAGCATATCTTGCACTCTTTATTGCAAGGTCAACTGCTTCACCACCACAGGTTGAAAAGCATGCATAATCAAGTCCGTCAGGACAAAGGCTTGTCAACTGCTCCGCAAGCAGTGCCTTGGTTATTCCTGTAAAATGATGATTACCTATATCCAGCTCTGTCATAGCATCTGTTAAAGCACCTATAATCTCTTTATTTCTATGTCCTAAGTTGTAGGTACCACCATTAATATGTATATCTAAGAACTTTCTGCCATCCATATCCCAGAAATAATAGCCCTCTCTTTTGCCCATAACGATAGCCATATCCCTGTCAATCCATTCCTGTGTCTTTCCAACATTCCAATGTGCCAAACTTTTCTTTAATATATCTTCCTTAGTGATATCTGGATTATTAATATAACTCATAGACTACCTCTTTTCTATAACACTTATGTTACTGCTGCCATTAACTATACTATCTTATACTGGCTGTTGGCCCTCTCAAACCTGCTCGGTGTAAGTGAAGTATTTTTCTTGAAATCCTTTATAAAATGTGCCTGGTCATAATATCCAAGCCTTTCGTATATCTCATAAGTAAGACTGTTCTGCAAATAATATATTGCCTTCTGTATTCTTATTATTTCCGCATATTTTTTCATAGAAACGCCAACAGCTTCCTTAAACACACGATCAAGATATCTCTGGTTGTAGCCTACCTCTTCGGCTATCTTTGCAATATTTATATTGCCCTTACCCTTATGAATAATGCCTGCTATGCTTGCAATAATATTTTTCTTATCTGCAAAATGCCTGTCATACCGGAAATTATCCATAAAAATATCCACCATTTTTTCAAAATCATCTTCATTTTGAAGCATAGATGATATATTCTGTATATCATCTATATAAGCAAGGCATTTTCTGTCACATACTATGTCCGAAATATACTCTTTCATAAAATCTGGAATTACACCTGGTTCAAATTTAACTGCAAAAGTTTTCTTGCTTCCACTTATATATGCAGGGCTGACCTTAGTATGTGTTCCGCACGCATATGGAACATATCTGCCCTTTTCATATATAAACTGTATGTCTATGCAGGCATCAGGAATTGCATATATATCTTTCCTGCAATTATCAACTTTATATATCTTATTAATATAACCATCTTGTATTATGGTCTCTGTATATTTAACACCTTCTGATATAAGATAAGTCTTAACCTGCATAGTAACACCTTCTTTCTTATGTGCACTTAACTTCAGGCTTTTTATTAAGCTTCCTGTGTGCTTCCTGTATTAGTGCATTTTATATTAAAATCTGGATATTTTATCTTTATATAATCTTCAACAAGCTTTACAGCACCCTCAAATCCCACTCTTTCCGTATTTATAGTAAGATCATAGTTCACTGGGTTAGTCCAGTAGTTGCCTCCTGTATAATGTTCATAATATTCTGCACGGTATTTATCTGTCTGTGTAATTGACCTTGCCGCTGTGGCTTCATTAACACCCATTCTGTTCATAATCTCTTTAAGTGTAAATCTTCGTGGTGCTTCAATATAAAGGCTTATAACATTAGGTCTGTCCTTTAATATCCAGTCAGCACATTTTCCGACAATCACACAACTTTCTGTATCGGCAAGCTGTTCTATAATCTGTTTCTGGTACTCAAATAACTTCTCATCTGATACAAACTTCCTGTCCTCTACTTTAGGAGAACGCTGCATTGGAAGTCCTTTAAGAAATGCCGAAAATACATTCTGGCTTCTCAATTTCTCATTAACCTCTGCAAATACTTCCTCATCAAGTCCGCTCATCTGAGAGGCAAGCATAAGTATTCTGTTCTCATAACAATGTATTCCCAAATCATCTGCTATCTGCTTGGCAATTCTTTTTCCACAGCTGCCAAAGCCTCTTGCTACTGTAATAACCAAATTATCCATAATAATCCTCTTTTCTGCACGCGTTTCCTGTGCAAGTCAAGTTAGTGCCTGCTCACTTTGTTACATATATTCCACTATTACTTATATTTCGCTGTTACTTAAATTACCATTATTAAGCACCCTTCTTTACGCCGCTTTCCATATATCTTGTTAAGAATGTTCTTGTTCGTTCATTCTTAGGATTAGTAAATAATATATCCGGACTTTCGTCCTCAACAACATATCCGTTATCCATAAATATTGTTCTTGTTGATACATTTTTTGCAAATTCCATCTCGTGTGTTACAATTATCATTGTAAGTCCCTCATCTGCTAACTCTTTCATAACATTAAGGACTTCTCCTACCATCTCTGGGTCAAGTGCTGAGGTAGGTTCGTCAAATAAAAGTACCTCCGGATTCATACAAAGACCTCTTGCAATGGCAACTCTCTGTTTCTGTCCACCTGATAACTGTGCCGGCTTGGCATTGATATATGCTGCCATTCCAACCTCTCTTAAATGCTTTATAGCCCTAAGTTTAGCTTCTTCCTTGCTAAGATGAAGTATCTTCTGTACACCAAACATACAGTTCTTTAATACCGTCATATTATTAAACAGGTTAAATGACTGGAACACCATTCCAACCTGTGACCGGTATTTGGAAAGTGAGCTTTGTGTATTCTTAACCTCTTCCCCATGAAATAATATTTTGCCGCCTGTAGGTGTTTCAAGGTGGTTAATACAACGTAACAATGTTGATTTGCCTGAACCTGAAGAGCCTATAATACATACAACCTCACCCTTTGATATTTCAAAATCTATCTTTTTTAATACTTCGTGGTCACCAAATGACTTTACGAGATTTTCTACTTTAATAATTGACTCTGCCATAATAACCTCCATTCCTGCCTGCTTATCACTCATTATCAAGGAATTCAGTTGCAAGCTCATAATCGCTTCGTCCCTGTAACTTCTTTTCAACAACCGCAAATATTCTGTTAAATACAAAACATAAAACAAAATAAATGATTGAAATTACGATATATGATTCAAAATATTTGTAATATGCACCACCTGCTGTCTTTGCCATAAGGAACAGCTCCGATACACCAATAACGTTTAATACTGATGTCATCTTCAAATTATTAACAAATGTATTACACATCTCAGGTATTACATTCTTTAATGCCTGTGGAACGATTATGTAAAGCATTGCCTTGAAATGTGACATTCCCATAGCGAGTGCTCCTTCCTCCTGTCCTGCATCTACTGACTTAATACCTGCTCTTACTGTTTCACCCATATAAGCTCCGGTATTAAGTGTTGTAACAAGAATACCTGCAATAATTGAAGTTATCATTATGTCATTCTGTCTTAAGCCATAGTAAATAACCATTCCCTGAACAATCATTGGGGTATCCCTGAATATTTCAACATATACAACTACAATTATCTTTAATATTCTTATCAGGATCTTCTTTACTATATTGTCTTCTTTATGTATCTGTACTGTATTGATTATTCCTACTGCAAAACCAAGAATAAATCCTAATATTGTACCTATAAGTGACACATAAAGTGTTACCCAGGTAGCTTTTAAAAATAGTGTTGAGTATTTATTAAATATAAACCAGCTCCATTGGAACAGTGTTCCATCAGCACCTGGCGTATTGGCCGCTAATGCCACTATTGAACTATACATACCTTTACCTCCCATACATTTAATTATAAAAAGGAATGTGCATTATAGACACATAGTGCCTTTTATGTAATAGGGGATTCTATCGGAATTTCCTGTTACATAAAAAAGCCACAGACTTCCCCTGTAAGGTCCTGCCGCCTTTGACAGGAAAGTCTGTGGACTTTTATTATTTTTATAAGGTTAAACTATTATGTAGTACTTTGTCAGATTAATTATCAACTATTACTTTAGTCTTATTTAGTTAGATGATGGCTGTAACTTAACCATTTCATCCATTAACTTATCAAATTCAGCCTTGTCATTCCAGTTAAGCTTATCAAGTGCTTCCTGAACTGTATCTCTCATTGGATCACCTTCCCTGAATACTATACAGCAGTCATTCGATGCACCCTCTGGCTCTGTGAAATCAAGATTGAGCATCTTTAAATTATTCATAGTTGAAAGTGCTGATATTGATGTTGTGTAATCAAGTATAACCATATCGGCTGTCTTATTCTGTACTGCAAGAAAACATTCTGATGATGTTTCATAGTCTGTTGCAATTACACCGCCAGGTACTTCGTCCTTGTAAGGTACATAGTTAGTTGCAATCTGTGTTGTTAACTTAGTATTCTTACCCGCAAACTGTGAAAGCTTAGTATAATTAGCATATTCACTATCTGCTCTTACAACACCAACAATCTGTCTTTTATAATAAGGTGTTGAAAAATCATATGTCTCATCTCTTTCAGGACTGTAGCATACACCAGTCATTACTGCATCATATGATCCATCCTGAAGTCCCATAAGTATTGAACTCCATTCAATCTTGTATACCTCTAATTCATAGCCCATTTCATCTGCTATTCTCTGTGCAAGCTCAACTTCATATCCATATGCATATCCATCTGCATTTTTAATCTTTACTGCCTGCTTGCCATTACCAACCTCTGGTGATTCCTGTGTCCAATTGTAAGGTGCATATGCACATTCAAATGCTACCTTCAATACTTTCTTGTCTGAATCGGAACTCTTACTTCCACAACCTGTAACTCCTAATGTCATTGAAACCACAAGTGACATTATAACCATTAACGATAATAACTTCTTCTTCATAACTTTTCTCTCCTTTCACCATTGCCATAGTAAAAAATACATACAGAAAAGGCGCCTAATTCACTGGAATTAGACGCCTTTGTCAATCTTGTATTCTGTTGACGCTATTAACATAGCAGATATATTAATATAATAATTGTAAAAATTTCACTTATGAATTATATACCACATTCTTATGCAGATTGCAATAGATAATTTATCTATATGCAGTTATAAGAAACATTGGTGCTTCTTTGATGTCCTTTTCTTTCAATAATTTCTCACCAATAGCTTTGTCTGCACTGCAATTATTAAATCCATTTTTTTCTAATAAAGCTATATCATACTCAGGTCTTTGGTGTCTTCCTATATCCATAGCTTTCGTGATATACGCATTTTCTGCTTCAAGTGCATAGGTCATTCCCTGGTGTCCGTATGGTTCTTCTTTCTTATCATCATCAATAAGCGTTGCATCCAGATTCTTCATATTGGCATAATTCGCATCGTAATTTAACAACACTCCGCCTTTTCTTAACACCCTGTGCCATTCCTTATAGGCTTTATCCACATCAGGGAGTGTCCATGTAAGATTTCTCGTTATAACAACATCGAAGCTTTCGTCTTCATATTCCAGATTCATAGCATCCATAACCTTGAAATTAACATCTGCCCCATACCTGTCAGCCAGAACTTCAGCCCTTTCTATCATATCCGGTGTTAAATCTATTCCCGTAACCTGAAGTCCTTTGCCATAAAGAAGTATCGCAAAATATCCAACACCTGTTCCAACATCAAGCACCCTTACATTCTGTCTATTATCTATAAGCGGACTTATATATTGCATAATGTTATCAACCCATTCACGGCTTAACTCACTGTCAAGCTCATTCTCCCTTACATCTGAAAAATCTGCCACACGCTTAGTCCAGTAGTCTACAACTTTTTCTTCTATATTATTTTTATCCTGTATCATAATCTATTTTCTTTCATAATCCGTTACATATTTCTTATAGGCATATTACTGCATATCCAGCTCTGCAGTTATCTCATAATAATCTGATGGGTGTGCAGTTAAACCGCTCACACCTTTCCCTGAAACAATTGACATTTTAAGATGCGATGCAAATATAAAAGCATTGTCGTCCAGTATTGTCTGTGTCATCTTTATTCCAAGCTGTTCCCTGCCTTCTGTATCAAATGTAGTACTGAGCTGTTCTTCAAGCTGTTCAAGCTGTTCATTATAATAACCACCACGGTTCTTTGACGAATTCTTAAGACAGTGTGTTGTAAAGAAATATTCAGGATCACCTGTTGGTGCACACACAAAGGCACTTGCATATATATCCCACTCACCTTTTTTAACATAATCAAGATGATTAGCCGTACAGTTAATCTTTACATCTATTCCTATCTGCTTTAATGATGCCTGAACATTTTCTGCAAGCAAAGGAAGCTCCTGTCTGCTTGGATATGTAAGCCACCTCAATGTAAGCTTTTCTCCATTTTTTTCAACATATCCATCACCATCTGTATCCTTCCAGCCCGACTGTGCTAATAAATGTCTGGCATTATCAATATTATACTCTGCGGCTTTAACATAGCTGTCACCAAATGTATAATCTTTTGGAAATGGTCCTTCTGCCAACGTTCCATTACCTTTTAATAATACATTAGTAAAATCTTTCTTATTAATTGCCATAGCAATTGCAGCTCTTACATTACTGTCCTGCAAATTGACATTAGCATAATTCATCTGTGCAAAAAACGAACGTGAAGTTTCACTTGATGATATTGTATAATTGCTGTTATTAAACAGCGAAAGACTTGAATATGGCAGACCATAAGCCGCATTAAGTTCACCTGACTGCAATGCCATTGTAAGAGTATCACCATCACTTATCGTCTTAACAATTATTTTATCAAGCCTAGGCTCTCCATTCCAGTAATTCTGATTCTTAACAAGTGTAAGTCCTGAGTCTGTCACAATCTCCTCGGCTATATAAGGTCCTGTCGCTGATACATTACCCTCATCAGTAATTCCTGCCTGCATATCAATAATACAGCCATAAGGGTCAGAAAGATAATTAATAAGTGCTGGCACAGGCTTGGCTGTTGTTATTATGACTGTATCAGCTTCTGCCTCAACCCTCTCTATATTCAAATCCCCTGCTGCTCTTTTATGCACCGCAACAAGATGTTCTATACATTCTTTAACAGCATCACCATCAAGCTTTCTTCCACTTGTAAATGTAATTCCATCTTTTAAATTAATCTTCCAAGTAAGCTCATCTACATTCTCATAGCTTTCAGCAAGCCATGGCTCTAATTCCATTGTATCCGAATATTTAAAAAGTGTCTCTCCAACGCCATATCTTATGCACGCCCAGCCTGAATATCCGTTATGTGGGTTGACATCTGTCTCATCATTTTCTGCGTTAAATGTTGTATCTCCATAGTAGAATACTTTCTCTGTGGAAGCTGTACTTTTCCCACAGCCGGCAATACCTGATACAGCTGCCATTACAAGTATAATTCCTGCTAATTTTATTATATTCTGCTTTAATCTATCTATATTCATTCTGCTTTCACCTAATTTATCTATTCCGGTTCTGTTATTCTTCATTATAATTTCTTTTAATTTATATATGCATATCCTGTTGTTCTTCATTTTATTTATCTTTAATCTGTTCATAATTCATATACCTCATCTTATATATTTCTTATATTTAAAGTACCGACTTTATAAGAAGCCTTGTATATTCCTTTTCCGGCCTGTTGATTATATTATCTGTGTCTGAATACTCTATTATTTTCCCGTCCTTCATAACAGCTGTCTTATTGCATATCTGGCTTACCAGTGCAATATCGTGGCTTATGAATAATACTGTCATTTTCCTGCTTTGCTGCAACTGCTTAATAAGTGCAATTATCTGACTCTGCACTGTAACATCAAGTGCACTTGTAGCTTCATCACATATAAGAAACTCCGGCTTCACAGCCAATGCCCTCGCTATTGCCGCTCTCTGGCACTCGCCACCGCTCACCTGTCCTGGATATTTATTAACATATTCCGCTGAAAGTCCAACACTTATAAACAATTCCGACACAAGATTATCACTCTTATTATTTCTTAATGCTTCGGCAACACTTTTTCCTAATGTATATTCAGGATCAAATGAAGCCACAGGTGACTGATAAATCATCTGCATATTCTTATAAATATCCCTCATTTTACGGGCATTGAATCTACTTATATCTTCACCTTTAAAGATTACTGAACCACTGTATAACTTAACTGTATTCGTTATAATTCCAGCAAGCGTGCTTTTTCCGCAACCGCTTTCCCCAACAAGTCCTACACAGTCGCCCTCTTCTATAACCAGCTTGTCTATATCTACAGCCATTTTCACATCATACGCCTTTTTAATATTATTAAGCTCTAATATTGTACTCATCAGCACACTCCCGTCTTAACACTGGAACAGCCGATATAAGCTGTTTCGTATATTCTTGCTTTGGATAATTCATAATTATCTCTGTATCTTCGTATTCTACAATCCTGCCAGATTTCATAACAATTATTTTATCAGCAAGCTCCCTAACAACATTTATATTGTGCGACACGATAATCATTGAAGTATCTCCACTGCATTTTATGTCTTTAAAGATATCCACAACCTGCCTCTGTGCTATAACATCCAATGCACTTGTCGGCTCATCTGCAAGCAGCAAATCAGGCTTCATAAGCATAGCCATCATAATTCCAACTCTCTGGTTCATTCCACCTGATAACTCAAACGGATAACTGTTAAGAACCTTGATAGCATTTTTAATATTCATCTGTTCAAGCATATGAACTGCTTTCTCATCAATTATACGCTTTGCCTTTCTTTTATCTTTTACGGCTTCATTACTGAAAATGCTCTCATAAAGCTGGCTCTTTATTGTTCTTACCGGACACATTGCTCTCTCGGTATTCTGAAATATCATACCTATGTTACTGCCTCTTAAACTTTTCAGACACTTTTCATTACCAGTTATATCCACTCCGTTATATTCTATTACACCACCGTCTATATACCCCTCCTTAGGAAGAAGTCCTATTATGGCTTTAATAAGTGTGCTTTTTCCGCTTCCTGATTCACCTGCAATCCCTAATATCTCACCTTTTTTAAGCTGTAACGTTACATTTTCCAATACTGTGCTGTCAGAATAGCTTACAGATAAACAACTGATATTTAACTGAGTGCTGTTAACACTATCTATGTCCTTTTTATTCAATTTTTCCTTATTGTCTGCCTGTAATATCACTTAAAGTATCTCCTAACATATTAAACACAAGTACAGTAATAAATATTGCCAGACCCGGTGCTATAACAACCCACGGTGCTGTCTGCATAAAGCTTCTGCCTTGACTTACCATAAGTCCCCACTCTGCAAGCGGAGGTTCTGCTCCAAGCCCTAAGAATGACAACCCGGCAATCTCCATCATCATATTTCCAATATCAAGAACCGCTGTTACTATAATCATATCTGCAATATTAGGTATAATATGCTTTATTAATATTCTTATGGTATTAAGTCCTGACATCCTTGCCACCTGTATATATGGCTCATTCTTTATGGCAAGCACCTCTGCCCTTGCTATTCTTGCATACTTTGGCCACGATATTAGTGCAAGTGCAATAACAGCACTTACTAACCCTCCTGACATTACGCTTGCAACCGCAATTGCAAATACCAGCCCCGGAAATGCAAGAAATATATCTGACAGCCTCATTATAATGCTGTCTATAATTCCACCGTAATAACCACTTATTATTCCGGCAATACAGCCTGTTAACGTTATAATCACAACAAGTGCAAATGATGATGACAACGATATTCCTGCTCCTTTAATGACGCGTGATAACATATCACGCCCATACTGGTCAGTTCCTAACAGATGATGACTATCTGGCGGCATAAGTGCGGCTGACAAATCCTGCTCATAAGGATCATATGGAACAATCACATCTGCCAATACCGCTATAAGCACTATTAATAATGCAAATATAAGCCATATAATTAAGCTTGTATTGCTTTTATTAATTTTCCCTCTGAATATCAACCGCTGTCTGTTATTATTGACATTTTCTGTTCTTTTCTTAATCTTCATAACAATCTCCCAGACGTATCCTTGGATTGAGATAATGGTATACTATATCTGTTATAAGATTAATAACTACATATATAATTGCCATCCATATCACATATGCCTGTATAACCGGATAATCTCTCATCGTAATTGCATCTATCGCCATTTTCCCTACTCCGTCCCACATAAATATGCTCTCAACAATAGCTGTTCCACCAAGCAGTGAACCTATTGATAATGCGAGCAGTGTTATGATTGTAAGCAGGCTTGATTTAAGTACGCTTCCTGTAATTATCTTTAATCTGCCAACACCTCTTGCTATAGCACCCTGCACATAATCCTTCTGTAATTCATTAATCACAGCCGTCCTTATCTGTCTTATATATCTTGACGACATTGCTATTGCGAGGGTAACTGCTGGCAGTATCACGCTTTTAATTCCTGCATTCATTCCCATAACCGGCAGTAAATTAAGCTTCAGTGCAAATATGTATATAAGCATTATGGCGGCAAAAAAATTAGGCATTGAATTGCCTAAGAAACTTAATAACCTGATAATATAATCGATACACCGGTTCTTATTAACTGCCGCAATAATTCCAAGTGGCAATGATATTATAAGTGTCGATAATATTGAAACCACACATAAATATATAGTCGCTGGAAGCTTTGATATAAATGTTGCAAACACGGGTTTTCCTGATATATAGGAATTACCCATATTGCCTGTAATAACGCCCTTAAGCCACACAACATATCTGACAATGACTGGCTGGTCAAGCCCCAGTTCTTCTCTTAATTCATTCTTCTGTTCTTCTGATATAGCCGTTCCCCTGTTAGCCTCTAACATATCTATTGCATCTGTATTGCTTACATTTACAAGCAGAAAAGACAGCAGTGTAATGCCTATAATAATAGGAATAAGCTGTACCAGACGCTTTATTATAAACTTCTTCATAAATACCTTTTCTAATAGTCTTATATTGTCTGATTAGTATAACAATAAAAATGGAATGGCACAATTATTTTTTAATCGTGTCATTCCATTCTGTTATACCTATATTAATTAAATCTACTTAAATAATCACGCTGTATATATTACAGCTTCACTATCAGATATTTATTTCTTTAATTCCTCCCTTACAAATGCTAAGAATTGCTCGCCAATCCTACTTACTGCTTCGTCACATTTTTTGATATATCCAAATAACACTTTCCTTGTGTCATCATATAATGGAATACCATCAAAATTAGGCTGTTTGCTGAAATGGCTGCTGCTTATATTACACAGCCTGGAATATTTCAGCATATAATTCATAACATAATCACTATTAGTAATAACAGCAACGTGTTTGTTAAATTCCTCATCATCTTTTCTTATATTATCCCAATAATGATTAAGGGCAAACTCATCTTCGTAGCACTGAACAAGCATTTTATCTTTAAGATAACTCTCAACATCTTTATCCTTAGGTGCTTCATTATTGCCATAATATAAATAAGCCTCATTATCCTTAAGCTTAACAAATTGAAGATTATGCTTTTTAAGCTTATACTCAATCTGCTGCAGCTGGTTATCCATAAAGAATATAAAGCCTAATTCATCAAGCCCCGTTCCAACACGCTCAATAACGCTGTTGACACTTCCCTCCATTATATTATATCTGACATTCTCATCAGAATATTTGATGTAATAATCCGTAAAGCATCGCGCCACCCACGAACTTGGATTGCTTGATATGCTGAATTCTTCCCTGTCATCAATCTTATATATCTGTGCAAGCTGGCGTTCCTGTTCTAATATCTTTCCAGCATATTCATACGCCTGTCTGCCACGCCTTGTAAGTTTAATGCCCCTGTTATCCCTTTCAAATACTTCAAAGCCAAGCTTCTCCTCAAGACTTCTTATAACCTTACTGACATTGGGCTGTGTTGTATACAATACTTCTGCCGCTCTGCTGAAAGACGAAAGATCTGCACACACGACAAAATATTGTAATTCCTTTACCTCAAGCATATTAATCACCGCTGTATTCTTTAACTATCTTGTCCACATCAATATTTCCAGCAAGAAAATCTACCCAGAACTGCTTATCACTGGAAAATTTCAGGTTAGCATCCTTCTCAAATCTGTCTAAGAAATCTAATACCTTCTTATAATCACTGCTGTTATTATACGGAATATCCCAAAGTTCTGTCTTATTGCCGTCTTTATCAAATGAAGCACAGGAAATGCCCTGCTCTGAAAATACTGTTATATACCACGTTACATTTTCATCATCATCACTTGTGCTTGCAGTTTCCCTTGTACTCTCTGTACCAGATATTCCCGCACTTGTATTACCTGTAAGAAGTGCTTCCTGTGTCTTAGACATATTCACAGCCTTAGTTTCTTCAGGGTCACTTGGAAAAAGTCCATCTGTAAGCTCATAATCAGCCTTATCAGATGTATCATCACCTGCTACTGTCTGTGACACAAAACCATATGCCGCTGTCCTAAGTGCCGCACTTGCCGCCGCATTAGCCCTCATATCTGACCTTGCACCAGCCGCCGCTCTATCTGCCGCCTTATCCTGCATCTCCTTAAGCCTCTTTAAGTTCTCCTTGAAATCATCAACGTAGTCGTCTATTCCGTCAAGCATTTTGTCCCACTGCTTATCAGACATACTGCGCCAGTCATTCTCATCAGCATTTTCATTAGCAAGTATCTTCTGATTGTAATAATCAGTATAGCTTTCTCTGAATGTCTGTGTACTAATATCCATTTTTCTCCTTTCTGCCGCTGTTCAGTCAGTCACAGCCGCTCCACTTTCCTGTACGGTCCAAGTGGTAAGTAAAATAAATCTGCATAAAAAAACACACTTATCCAACAGCAATCAATCCATTGAATAAATGTGCTCTCCGTAGCTTAATGTATATCGGCATATGTATACATTTTCTTAATAAAACTGTACATTTTTTTCAATGAGCTTATCACCCTCATATCTTAACTTTATTGTAAAAAATCTCTGTTCATCACTAAGCAGAAGCTTTAAAAATACAGCATCACCCTCCCACGTTGGAAGCTCTAATATTTTATCTTTACTAACCCAGCAAAGGTCGCCTTCATCACATATGCTTACCTCACCGTCATAGTCATTCGCGGTAAACAGACACATAAGCTCAGGCTCACATTCATCACTTATAAATGTTATAAGCCCCCTGAAACGATATGCTGTAAGTGTAAGTCCTGTCTCTTCCTTCGCTTCCCTTAAAAGACATTCCTCTGGTGTCTCACAGCCCTCTGCGTGACCTCCAACACCAATCCACTTACCCTTATTGATATCATTTTCTTTCTTGGTTCTATGTAACATCAGATAGTTGTTATCTTTCTCAATATAACACAGAGTTGTCATCTTCATAGTTAATCTCCATATCTTGCATTATAAATATGTCTGTATTTTAAAATAGATATCTCGTCCACAATATAAAGTTCTTGATAAGCTTCATTCTCTTTTCCCTGTATGGCGTAAGCTCCACAGGTTCTACATCATATGGATTGTCGTAACTTCCATCTGCATCAGCCTTTCTTGCTATATGCTCATATGACTCCATAGCTTCATTTAACTGGCTGTTAATCTCCCTGCTGTCAATTACAAGCATAAGCTCCGTATCCAGATAGACGCTTCGCATATCCACATTAAATGAGCCAATGACCGATATATTATCATCTATAAGTATTGACTTTCCATGATAAGAATATCCGCCCTCGTACTCCCATACTTCAAGCCCGGTATTAAGTATTTTATCTTTATTAACATAATAATCTGCCGAGCCAAATGGATTACCATTATTACCAATAGAATTAGTCATCAAAGATACATTTTCTACCTTATCACATACCTCAGTAAGTCCTTCATACATATAATCGTTACATATTATATAAGGTGTATGTATCTTCACCTTAGCATCTGCCGATTTCATAAGCCTTACAAGCTGATACCACACAACCGGCTTCTTTACCTTGTAATCTATCGGATTGCTAAGAAGTGCTATGCTGTTGACCTCCACTGTCTCACTGGCATAATCTGTATTGTCTACGAACTCCTGATTATCAGCACAATATGCCTCATAACCTGCTAAAAGCTCATCTTTTGCTGTCTTAACCTTGTCCTTTGCAGCTATCTTTTCTTTATAAGAAGTCTTACTACTTGATAAAAGAGTCTTGCTCTCCTTATAGTTCCACACGCTGTCATAATAGTCTATAAGCTGGTTGACCGAACTGTTCTCATCTGTCTTGGCACAATATACTAACACATCTCTGTCATAATTCTTATGTCCCTCATTATCTCCAAGGAAATAATTAAATGTATTACGTCCACCAAGAATATAATTCTGCCTGTCTATAACTATATATTTGTCGTGCAGTCTTCCCATTGACTTATAAGACTTTAACGGATTGACCTTGTTATATATCTTAACTGTTGCCTCTGGCATAGCCGCAAGTGCCTCAAAATACGCATTGCCCCTCATTCTAAGAAAACCTGACACTCCATCAACTATAACATTAACCGATACTCCCCTGTCTGCCGCATCAATAAGTGCACCTAATATAAGCTTTCCACTATCATCAGACCTGAAATCAAAGGTCGAAAGTATTATTTCTTCCTTTGCCTGGCTAATCATTCTTATACGTTCTTTTAACGCATCATTATTATCCTCTATTATCTTGGCTCTCTCAGGACTAGTCTGGCGTTTTAAAAGATCCGTGTTATCTAATTCCTGTTTCTCACCATCTGTAAGCTTCGGCTGCTTTTTGTAGCTTACAAGTGCAATCGTAACTATTCCTATTATCACAGCAAGAACAAAACCTATCACAGATAATATTACATACCTGACACGTATTGTATGCTTCTTAACTTTGTCCATAGTCTTTTATACAGCCTGTCTTATTAATTATCACTAATATAATCGAGCAAATATATCTAACACTTTTAATGTATACAACATATCAATATATCCGCATATCTAATATATCCAACATATCTAAATATATTATAATAATGTAATTGTAACAGGCTTCCTTTCTTCTATTATGTGCCAGGCATTTTATATCTGTGTATACATTACTTACTAAATATTTTATTAATCCTGGCTATTTTAATTCTTATTGGTATATAGATACATAACCATATTATAACAAAAATAGCAACAAAAATAATCGTAAATGTGAGTATTTTATCTACCGTAATCCAGCCATTTGAAAGATATATATAACCCTTCGATATTCGGTTGGATTTTGGAGTTGAATGGTATTTTTGATACTTTATAGTGAATTTTATTAATCTTCATAGTTTTAAATACTATATCAAGAAGTATTGTTAATAATAAAATCTTGACATCTCTGCCACGATGTATTATTATCACAATAGTTTGAGTATCAAAACATTGTGATAATGGTTTAATAATTCTTGTATACTCCAACAATATATACATAGAAATGAGGATTGGTTTAATATGAATCTTAGTACAAATAAATATAAGCTTCCCGAATTACATATTGGTAATAAAACAGCAAGAATTCCAATTATTCAAGGTGGCATGGGTGTTGGTGTCAGCTTAAGCGGTCTTGCAGGTGCAGTAGCAAAGGAGGGGGGAGTCGGAATTATTTCAACTGCCCAGATTGGTTATGATGATGATGCATTTGAATATGATCAGGCCGGCTGCAATTTAGCAGCAATAAAGAAACATATCCGTAAAGCTAAAGAAATTGCCGGTGGTAATGGACTTGTTGGCGTAAATATTATGGTTGCACTTAAACATTATAAAGAACATGTAAAAGCAGCTGTTGCAGCAGGTGCCGATATAATTATCAGCGGTGCTGGTCTTCCGATAGATTTACCAGCACTTGTAGACAAAGCCTGTCAGACTAAGATAGCTCCTATCATATCATCAAAAAGAGCTGCACAGCTTATATTAAAAATGTGGTCACATAAGTATGACCGAACCGCTGATTTTATCGTAATAGAAGGACCAAAGGCTGGCGGACACCTCGGATTTTCTAATGAACAGCTGAACAATACAGCTTCACTTGATTTCGATAATGAAATAACTAATATTATAGAATGTAAAAAAGAATATGAAGATAAATACTCAAAAAAAATACCTGTTATTGTTGCAGGTGGAATATTCGATAAACAGGATATTATTCATGCAATTAACCTTGGAGCTGATGGGGTGAAGATAGCAAGCAGATTCGTTGCTACTAAAGAATGTGATGCATCACCTGCTTATAAACAGGCTTATATCAATGCCAGACAAGAAGATGTTCAGATTATCCAAAGTCCTGTCGGAATGCCTGGAAGAGCACTTCGCAATGCATTTATTAAACAACTTGACAATTCAAGAATTCCTATTTCCAAATGCTACAATTGTCTTGAAAAATGTAACCCTGCAAAGGTTCCATATTGTATTACAAAAGCTCTTATAAATGCTGTAAAGGGAGATGTGGATAATGGCTTAATCTTCTGTGGTGACAATGTTGGCCGGATAAATAAAATTACAACTGTACACTCACTTATGAAGGAACTTACAGAATAACTACCTTGCACCACTGCCAGTTAATTGCCAGCAGGATAATCCGGCTGGCAATACTAAATACTGTGCCTTATAGTGCTTCTTAAATTCCAATCATACAAATAAACTATCCCACTGGTAATATTAAATACTGTGCTTTATATCCTGGCTGGCAGTCCAATTGTTCTATACTCTCTTATAAATAATAGGAACATCATATCCGAAGGTTCTCTTTCCATTCACCTCCATGCTTTCTGATACCTCAAGACAAGCTTCTGAAAAACGCTCCCATAATCTGAATATCATAACTGGTGTAAACTGGCTTACGCTTCCTCCCTCCCAGCTTCCATTATTTTCCTTATATAATGCTGGCGTAAACTTCTCAGATTTTTTAAGTTCACTATAATCTACACTCTTCATTGAGTTATAAGAAAATGTATTCTTGTCTTCTCCTGCAGGAATTTCATAAGAAGAAAGTATAACTCCAGCGTTACTATCTGTAATCAGAAATAAATGTGGTGACGCATGACGTTTTCCATCTGTTTCATAATAACTTTCCTCTACAACAAATATTCCGTTAAAATCCTCTGGAATATTTTTTATTTTATCATTGCAGACTGTGTTTATATGTTGTGCATACGGAAAGCTTTTACCAGCCTCCTTCATTTCCATAAACTGTTCTTTGTTATCAAATTCTCCAGTCATAAGCTCTACAAACTTTTTAATTTCCATCATAATGTTATGCCTCCATATGATAATATTTTGTTATATTTATAATTGTAATAATATGAACAATGAACGTAAATTCTACCGCTTAGTGATGCCTCAGAGCTGCTCCACATAATTCTAAAACAAAAGCTTAAGTCCCATAGCTATAATCCACATATATGCACAAGTTTTCGGAATCATTAAAAGTCCAACCTTTGGTTTAGTTTTGCTGAATAAGGTTACTGGTATATAGCATCCAAATGAAATAATAATTGCTGCTACCATCCTTGTCAGATGATATCCATAAGCATTTCCTGAAATCAAATATAGAATAATTACTCCTATACCTGTAACTGCAAAGACTGAATTTCTGATAACGGATAATTTCATATTTCCCTCATCTGTACACCAATTATTCTGTGGGAACATACATATTACAATTCTAACAATTGCTGATATCCATATTATAACCTCAATTATTACTGGTATTGTAAACCCTGGAAATGTAAATTTCCAGATATACATCAAAATAATATAAAAAGCTGTCATTGTAATAGAAGATATCTGCAATCCAATTCCTAGCTGTTTCTTTATCTTATCACTACTTCCACATACTGCTCTGATAATTCTTGGCACAAGATGAAATGCATCTCCTCCGCAAAGTGTTAATGTTAATATTCCATAAAGAATAAATAACATATCCCCATTTGAATATATAAAAAATAATATTGCAGCAACAAGATCAAATATAAGATATGCTGCATCAAATATTGCTTCCATAACATCTGGAAGCTGTGGTTTATAATTGTTCTGCTTCATTACTAGTTCTGCTCCCTATACTCTTTTAAATATTTTTCTGCATTATTGCAGATCTTATCAAACACATCTATACACATATGCTTTTCTTCTTCTGTTAAGCCACTTAAAACATCCTTAGCAAACTGTTTCTGTGCGTTTATTCCTGCTTTTACAATTACCTCCGCCTTATCTAATAAAACAATCTCAATATGCTTTTTATTATCCTTACTTTGTATTCGTTCAACAAGACCTTTATTTTCAAGATTCTTTAGTGATGTTGAAACGTGGGATTTTGTTGATTTTCTAATCTTTACTATGTCTGCTGCTGTATTATGCTGTGGATTATTATGAAGAAACATAAGTATATCATATTCCATCTGCGTTAATTCATACCTGTCGCACACTTCTCCTGAAAGTAATTCATAATAGCTTGTGATTGTTTTATGCTTATCCCAGAAATACATCCTGACCTCCTTTACTATCGTTCTTTTTAGAACGATTATAGACAGATTATTCTGTTATGTCAATCATTTTTTCTTATTCAACTCACAAAATCTTTACTCTATTTTGTGTAATGATTTTTATGTAAGCATTAGTGATAAAATAAGAGCAAGTACTGAAAGGTTTTCGTTGCCTTAGCACTTGCTCTGCTTCTTTATATCAAAGTTATTATATATAGTTGTATGTTGATGATTTGCTGTTCTTTAATTTTTTATCAATCTTATTGCACTCTTTTCGCAAGCCTGCAATATTACTTACGCCAGATTCTTCTCACCTTCATTTTGTTTCTTTCCCGCCATTCTCATAACTTCCTTCCATGCCGGTGAGAACAGATAATAACCTATCATTGCAAACATTCCAAAGCTGAAAGAGATTGGGAAGCACAACATTACCCATGTTCCATCAAAGTATCTGCTAATAATATAGGCACTTGGAATTCTGACTGCCCAAAGCATAAGAATGTTGACAATTGTAGTATAACGCACCTTTCCAGTTCCGTTTACAATAGATATTATACAGTTAAAGATAGCATAAAACCACTGTGAAAGTAACATGACAACAACATGTCTGCTAGCATACATCAATACCATTTCATCTGACGAGAAGAAACGGATTATAGGTTTATGTATCATTATAAAAAGCAATCCAAAACTTAATGTAATCAGACCTGAACACAATGGAATTCTCCAGTGTCCCTCTTTAATTCTTGAATATTTCTTAGCACCATAATTCTGTCCTGAAAATGTAGTGGCCGCCGAAGATAATCCTGTAATTGCTATGTTAGCGCATCCTGTAATTCTTCCTGCTACTGCACCTCCAGCCATAAATATAGCACCCTGCGAGTTATTAAATGTCTGTAATGCAACATGTCCTAATGAATAAAGAGAATTGTTAAGTCCAACGGGCAAACCAATAGCCAGAATAGCTTTCATCATTGTTCCAGAAAATCTTCTAGGCAAATATGTAAACTGTATCTCCGGAAACTTCTTTCTTATATAAACAATACTTACAATCCATGAAATGAACATAGCAATACTTGTAGAAAGTGCTGCTCCGGCTACATCCATTCCAAACCCTGCAACAAACAATAAATCAAATACTATATTAGAAACACAGGACACAACCAGAAACCATAATGAAGCCTTGCTGTCTCCAAGTCCTCTTAAAATACCAGCATTCATATTATAACCCAGATTACCAAGTGTACCTAAGAACACAACCCTCGTATATATTAATGCGGCATTCCACACATCCTGCGGCACTTTCATGAATTCCAGAATATATGGTGCTGCAAACCATCCAAGAATTCCAATCGGAATACCTACAATATATATAAGTGTTATTGAAGTTCCACATACTGAAACAACCTTTCCCGATTCCCTTGCTCCGATATATTGTGAAATAAGAATAGACACACCTGTTCCTATTCCTAAAAAAACACATAATAATACTTCAACCGGCTGTGAACTCGTTCCTACCGCAGCTAAAGATGTATCTCCACAATATTTACCTATTACAAGTGCATCAACCGTAGTATATAACTGCTGCAAAACATTTCCAATAATAATCGGTATCGCAAACAGTATAATATTTTTCATTATATGACCTGTAGTCATATCAATCTTTCCTTTTTGTGAATCTGCCATAGTAATCTCCATTCCTGAATCTGTCTGTATCTGTTGTTTATAATAATACTGTAATTGAATTACATTTTCTAGCGATTTATGGCATAGAGTACAGAAAAAGTGTCTAACTCACTTTCAAACAATCCCAGTATTTATGCATATAGCACAGAGCGGACGAAGTTATGAAGAAATCATGCAGTACCTGCACAGTAAATCTGAAGAGGTGTGACCAAATGTTAACGGAATACTATTTTGCAGTCAGGTATGGCGATATAATTATTCTTCTCTATCATGAAGTTATGATGTCTGTACGGGAATTATTATTTAAGAACAGCCAGAAGAAAAAGACGTTGATTTGCGAAAGAACATGATATATGTATGACGGAAGCACAGATTCAAGGTGCCAATAACATGTAAATTTCCAGCCTGAGATGCCTTTAGGGCTATCTCGGGCTGGAAATTAAGGTTTTTCAAATTTTTTTCAAACAATTTGACAATTTATATTTCTAACACCACATAAGTCTTTATTTATTACCTATGCTGACAATCTTGTAATATGCCCTTTCTGTAATGGCGAATACGATAGCATATATTACACAGAACACAAGAACCGTTCCAAGAGTACACCACATAAACAGATTTACATTTCCAAGATTAAGCATTGAAAGAATCATCTTAATAATTCTAAATGATACAACAATATGAATTGCTGCCATTATAAGAGGAATAAAGAATACCATAAGCACCTGGCTTCTTATTGTCTTTTTAACTTCTGCTCTGCTCATGCCAACCTTCTGCATGATTTCAAATCTTGCCTTATCTTCATAGCCTTCTGATATCTGCTTGTAATAGATTATGAGTACAGTTGCCATTAAGAATAATGAACCTACAAACATTCCTATAAACAGGAAGCCTCCATACATCTGATGAAATTCCTCAGCCATCTCATATCTGTTGTCTGAAACTATCCTAACCCCTTCAAGGTCAAGGGCATCCAGTTCTCTACTCATTGCAATACTCTGTTCTTTTGTAAGATTAGTATCAAACTGAACTACATAATCGTAGGTTGCAGCTTTTCTTTTCTCAACCACGTTACCACTCTGCATTGCATCAACGATTTTCTCCAAAGTCTTCTCACTGTCTACTATGAATACATAACAAGGGACAAGCTGTTCAGTATTTTCAATTCCAAGATGTGCATTTTCTAACTTTGTAATAACCTTTGCCACCTTAAATGTACTTGTTTCATCATCGATTGACAGCCTTACATTAGCAGCTTTATAGCCATTATTTTTATAAACAATAACCTGACCTTCATTAAGCTTATAGTTACTCTTCTCCAACTTATTAAAATCATCAACCGTCATACACAAACAACCCGACAGATTATCCATATACGCACCTGACATATTAGATTGCTTTAACACCTGAAACTCACCGCTCTCACTACTAGCATTGCAAAATAATGTAATAGAAGAAACACCTGAGTAATTAGATGTGGTTGCACCATATTTTTTTGCCATCTCATCAACAACATTTTCAACCATATCAGTATCCTTCTCGCCGTAGAATGAAGCACTCAGGTTAATCTCATTAGGGCAAGCCGTATTCAGTGTATCCTCCATACCAAGATACATAGACACCGTAGTTGATACGCTGATTAAAACCATAGTTGAAAGAATACATATATTGGCCAGCCCAACTGCATTTTGCTTCATTCTGTAAAGCATTCCAGATACACTTGTAAAATGCTTTGTCTGGTAATAAAACTTTTTGTTTTTTCTAAGAAGCTTAATAAATGCAATGCTTCCTGCTGTAAACAGACAATAGGTGCCCACAATAACAAGAATAACCGCAACAAGGAAATTATTCATAGCCTGAAATGGGGTTTTTGCTGTCAGTGCAAATGTGTAGCCTGCGCCCATAGTAAGAACGCCAATTATTGTAAGAAGTATCTTTGTCTTTGGCTCCTTTTCACCAATCTGTCCACCGTGAATAAGTTCAATCGGCTTCGTAAGATGAATTCTTGCCAGGTTATAAAGTAAAATTGCAAAAAATACTAATGCCATTGTGACAAGAGTATTAACTACTGCTTCACTTGGAATCTGAAACGCCGGAATTTCGCTAGAGCCAATAAGCTTAATCAGTAAAAGAAACATCAGCTTTCCAAATAGCATACCCATAAGCATTCCAATGCCTATACTTACCACTGCTGTAAATAATGTCTCATAAAACATCATCTTTGCAATATGCCTTTTTTCCATTCCAAGAATGTTATAAAGTCCAATTTCCTTTTGTCTTCTCTTAATTAAGAAGCTGTTGGTATAAAAAAGAAATACAACTGCGAAAATCATCGTAACCCACATACCAATATTCAGGAGCACAATAACCATATCACCGTGATTCATATTTCTTACATTCTCATTATGAAGTATTGAGCCCATCATAAAATACATCATAATAGTAAGGATGCAGGTTATAATGTATGGAAAATAAGTCTGTCTGTTCTTATTTATATTAGACAGCGCCATTTTAGGATAAAATGCTTTACTCAAGGCTCTCACCTCCTGTTGCCAAAACAGTCAGTGTATCAGAAATCTTAGTGTACATTTCCTCGTCTGTCATTGATGCCTTGTATATCTGATGGAACACCTCTCCATCCTTGATAAATAACACTCTGCCCGCCTTGCTTGCAGCCTTAGTGCTATGAGTTACCATAAGTATTGTCTGACCACGTCCGTTAATCTTGCTAAACAGCTCTAAAAGCTGGTCTGTAGACTTTGAATCCAGCGCTCCTGTGGGCTCATCTGCCAGAATAATCTGAGGGTTAGTAATAAGAGCTCTCGCAACCGCTGCCCTCTGCTTCTGTCCACCTGACACCTCATATGGGAACTTTCCTAATATAGACTCAATTCCCAGCTCCTTTGCAATTGGCTTAAGCTTCTCTTGCATGCTATCATACTTCTCCCCTGACAACACCAGCGGAAGGAATATATTGTCCTGCAGTGAAAATGTATCTAACAAATTAAAATCCTGGAATACAAAGCCAAGGTTCTTTCTTCTAAATGCTGATAATTCCTTTTCTTTAATATCCACTGTATTCTTGCCATTAAGAATAACCTCACCACCTGTAGGCCTGTCGAGCGACGCCAGTATATTAAGAAGCGTAGTCTTTCCTGAACCAGACTCTCCCATAATAGCCACATACTCGCCCTGCTCAACGCTGAAATTCACGTTAGAAAGCGCCTGAACCTGATTAGAACCTAACCTTGTTGTGTATACCTTTTTCAAATTTCTTACATCTAATAATGCCATACAATCCTCCTTGTGTTTCAAACATCTAACATTTCTTACAATGCCAAGTATACGCAGAGTTTGCATTCCCTGCCATTTAAGCAGCTTACGTTTTTCTTACATTTTTGTAAGATAAATATTTAATAACGTAAATTGTATAGCTTGCACAACGTATTATATTAAAAATCATCTTACAAGAATCTATTAAACTTACTCATGTGAGATATACTTCTGCGTCATATCCAGAAGCACCTTAGTTCCCTTATCCAGTTTTGACTCTATTGCAATAGAAATCCCCAGCTTATCTGCTGCTTTCCTGCAAAGGTACAGACCGATTCCCGATGATTTTTTACTCATTCTTCCATTGTAGCCCGTGTATCCTCGCTCAAAGATTCTTGGAATATCTTCCTTAGTAATCCCTATTCCGTTATCCTCAATAACCAGAATTCTATCAGCACTATTGAAGGTTTCCTTCATATATATGCTGATTTTTCCGCCATTTCTGGTGTATTTAACCGCATTGGAAATAAGCTGCTCTATTATAAAGCCAAGCCACTTCTCATCTGTTTTTACATTTGTATCAAGGTTGTTAAGCTCAATTGATATCTTCTTACCTATGAACTGTGCCGCGAATTTTTTAACTGCCTTTCGCACAATTTTTTCAACCTGACAGTCCTCAAATACATAATCAGAGGACATATCCTCAAGCCTTAGGTAATTCATAACAGCATCCACGTAGAAATCAATATTAAAAAGCTGCCTTTTAAGCTCCTTTAAGTCAATTTTATCCGGTTCATTCTCTGCCTGAAGCAGTACATCTATTGCCGATATAGGTGTCTTAATCTGATGTGCCCAGATAGCATAGTAATCTCTTAGGTCTGCCATCGATTTCTCTCTAAGCTCATTAGCCTGATACTTCTGCGTAAGCACCTTTGTAAGAAGCTGCTGATAATCATCCTCTATTGCATCAGAAGTATCATATAATTCAACCTGAAAAATCTCATCACACAAAAGGCTGTGCTTAAGCGCCTTATGCCTTCTGTAAAATGCCATATAATCAAAAACAACTGCCACAGCCAGCATAAAGGACAGCAATTCCAATGAATATATAACAGGTGCCACTGGCACCGAATAAAGATAAAACACTACAAACTGCACAATCGCAATTACCACAAGCATCACTATAACCTTTATTCTGCTTTTTAGATATAACACCACATTTTTCATGAAATAATATATCCCACTCCTTTTTTTGTTCTAATATAATCGCTGACCCCTGCATCCTCAAGCTTTCTTCTAAGTCTGGTAACATTGACAGTAAGTGTATTATCATCAACAAATGCTTCATCCTCCCAGAGTTTTTCCATAATACTGTCACGGCTTACAACCTTACCTACATTTTCAAGAAGACACTGCAATATCCTGTATTCATTCTTAGTAAGTTCAACCTTATTATTATTATACATAAATGTCTGGTCATTTAAATTCAACACCCCGCCATTATGCTCAATTGTGCTTGTATTGTCAGTAAAATCATAGGTTCTTCTAAGAAGTGCCTGCACCTTTGCCACAACCACATTAAGGTCATAGGGCTTCGTAATAAAATCGTCACCGCCCATATTAATGGCCATAACAATATTCATATTGTCCGACATTGAAGATAGAAATATAACAGGCACCTTAGACTGAGCTCTAATCTGGGTACACCAGTGATACCCATTAAAAAAGGGCAACCCTATATCCATAAGAACAATATGGGGCTTTTCTCTTTCAAACTCCTCTAACACATTCTGAAAATCAGTAACACATACCGCCTCATATCCCCACTTGTTAAGATGAGCCGCAAGTGTATCTGCAATTACCTTTTCATCCTCTACTATTAACACCTTATACATTTTCTTCTCCATTTCCGCCTGATAAATTCTGGTCAATTCACTAAATTTCTTTGATAATAATACCCTTTTCCCTGTTTATTGTAAATAATGTAAATATTTTGATATTTTTCACTTTTTTCATTAACACCACTTGGAAATAATGAAGAATGAATTTCTTCACAAGACACCCGTTCCCCTCCTAGTCACCGGACACGAAAAGAAAAAAGGGAATGGTCTTCAACCATTCCCTTGACAATGAGCCCACCGGGGTTCGAAGCCGTGAGACCGCTTAAACACTGACTTTCTTAGGTCTCCTTTATGGCACTAGTCCAGTAGGATCCGATAGCCTGTGTAATGATTTTTATGTAATGATTAGTGATGAAATAAGTGCCGGAAAAGTGCCCAAAACTTTTTTAATTATTCTTACGTGATTTCAAGCATCATATACAAACAAATATTCTTACACAACACATATATCAACTGAGTTAATGAACACTCGACTCTAAACTAGCACCTGAAAAATCCATAGTTTTATTTCAAATATAAATATCTTTTAATCTATTCGTCCAACATAAGTTTCCCATTTTGGGCTTTGTTACGCAATCTTTCCATTTGTTCCTTTTCAATTTGTTGAATACTTTTTTCTGGTGTTGGTAAATCTTCTGGCATAGTTCCACCTATTTTTTCTATTGCGTTTCTTACTTCTTTGCCAACATTATAATGAACCGATGTTGCTTTTTCAGCACCTTGCACTTTATCTTTTCTTAATTTTTCTTCTGTTTGTGATATTCTAAACAAATTGGCAATTAACTCTGTACTTCCCATATAATCAAGAATTTTCTGCCCCACTTCCAATTGTTTTCTCGTATGAATATCATCCACATCAAGACCTCCATAAAGTCCCATATAACCCGCATTTTGAAAAATAGCAAACTCTTCATTTGTAATAACACCTGCATTATGAGCAGTTTCTGCTAACATCTGATTCCATTGCTTTATATCCCCTCTCACCACCAACCTTCTATTATCCTCATCCAATTCATTGAAATGATCAGCTACTTCTTGTCTATATGTCTGAATTGCAAAATATGTTTGTCCTAAAGCAATGACCTCTTTTCTCGGATCACCATTTTGAACTATTAAATAGCAAGCATATCTTGATAATTCATAATCCCTTGTAGATTTGTGTGTTGCACCAGCTTCCACGATTTTGCTGACCTCAGCAAAATCGTCCATAACATTATGTCCACTATTTTCACATGCAATCATTGCACGTTTTATTACTTTTTCAAAATTTCGCCACTGAACATAATCTAAAGCAACGGCTAATTCTCTCGCACTCCAATATTCACTACCATTCTCATTAATATGCTTTATATCTTCAAATCTTTTATACTCTATTGCTTTTAAATCACTCATATAAAACTCCTATAAACTAATACTCAAATTACTACTTTTCTTTATTGTCATACTTATAATATTTAATATAAATTATATTTATATCTATTTTCTTGCTTTTCTTTTAATGGTGCTGCCCCAAATCCCCATTTCTGCATTTTCCTTCCTAATATATAATCCAATATGTAAGTTATTTATTTTAATTTTGTAAATATTATGATTCACATTATATAAACCACCATATTTAAATGACAATCTTCACATATTATCATTAAACAATTACTTTTAATTACCTGTATCGTTATGAACAAAAAACTCTAATGCCTTACCTAATATAATAGCATCTATAAATTTGATTAAAATAAAGTTAAATATATTATCAATATTTTCATATATATTTAGTTGAACTTCTGAAATTGAATATAAATTTCTCACAGCGATATGGAAGTTTTCGTATCCTATCGTAGTTTGTAAAATAGAATATGATATTAATGTAATTATCATTATACATATAACATATAGAATAAAAAGTAAAATAAAATAACAATACTTTATCTTCTGTGGTTTTATCAAACTAACACAATATAACAATGTGAAAAACAATAATACTTTCACTCCAAAAGCTATGAAATAAAACTTCTTTGAAAACTGTATACAAAAAAGAATTAGCACCAATATTATTCCTATAAATCCCATTATCTTAGTTAAACCTTTTTCGTATTTGATAATAATTAAATATGCACGAATACAAGCTAGTGCTATTCCTATCAAAAATACTACTGATTTACTAAATCTCATATCATTATTTATTTGAAATTGAAAATATATTACTATTGTCTGCATATATATATATGGTTCAATAAAAAATAATTTTTTCCAACTATTATTTAATATCAGCCACTTACAAACATAATATGCTGCAAATAATGACAAAATAAAAGTATATATATTCGTCAAAATTACAGTTGCATAATTAAACATATATCTTTCCTTCCTAATATAAATTAAAATAAAACTAAATGAACGCCTAATAATATACACTTATACTCATATCAAATTTTTTTCATAATAAAATGTGTATAAATACATCTGTTGCATCTCCGCTTTGTTCTTCAATGCTGAATAATCCAATTGTAGGTGACTGAAGGTATTCATCTAAATTCAGACAATGTCCTTCATTATTTGTCAGAGCTAACTCTTTTATAATTCTTTTATATTCTGAAATACAGGTTGTTTCAAATACTTTTTTTACTAGTTTTGGCATTCTGCAGAATGTTTTTATTATCTTATTTATCATAGGTCCGTATTTCAGCTGATAATTGTTAGCAAGTTCATCTAGTATCTCTTTATTATCACCGGTAATAAATAATGAAAACTTGCAAGCATTTGAATCAATAATTTTTTTACGTGCCATAATCTGCTTCTTTCTTTTAAAAAAGCATTAGTATCACTAACCTATTTATATTATATTGAATAATCGGAGATAATTCAATACAGAATAGTATTTTATTATTAAAAATATTATTTTATAAATATATTACCATATTAATATTCTTACTCTATTACCTGTCTTTGCTATTGAATAGGTTACTACACTAGTTGTAACGCCCTGTGCAAACAACTGTGCTGCTGTAACTGTTCCTGCTGCTATTAATGAAAATATCATATCTTATTCACCTTCCTTCAATGTACAAAAGTATATTCTTTCATATGTCATTTGACACTATCCATCTGTCCTAGAAATACTCAGAACATCCATTTTTCTGTATATCTTCTTTCCAAAATTTCATCAGATATTTTTGTCGTCATTTTTGCGTAAGTTTGCGAAATCTATGCAATTACTGCTATTTGTGTAGCTTCTATGCACTTTCGCAAATTTTCGGAAAATATGATGAAACTTTATGCCGCTATCATTTCTGTAGCCGCTATTACTGCTATACCTACACAAAGTCCTAATCCAAACCACTGCATTCAATCATTCCTCCTCTCATCTTTTTACACTTCATCCTGTCTTTTTCTGCCTTTCCTTTTAGGCTCCATTTTCTCCTCACTATTATCTGTAAGCCTCAAAGCTATTTTCTCTTTCTCAGCATTTACATCAAGAGGCATTAGATTCCATCTTTCATCTCCATGCCTTAGTCCTAAGTACAAAACATGTGTAGGCTCAGAGCTAATAGTATCGTTATATTCTGAACCTATCTGATAGACATTATTCTTTATCCTGCTTTTACTTATTACTGTGAGAAGATTATGCTTTATAGTATTAGTCATCTTATTACCGCCGAGTGAACTTCCATATGCGATTATCAGCTTGCAGGAATCCGTATCTGCTTCATTGACAGCTTTTGAAATGTACTCAAAATTCTCTGTATCATATGTAAGCTGTGACACTGTTGGCTTTCTTTCAAATACCTCTGAATACAGATTCATTATCCTTACCTCACTCAACCCCATTTCTTTCATATGATTAATCAGATGTAACTGTGTACTATCTATTTTGGTAATGTTATCACCATCAATAGCAGGGTAAAGTCCTATCAGTATTGCCTTGTCTCCTTTATACCCTTCTATTCTTCTCTTTATCTCATATGTCCTGTCCCCATTGAATACAACCTCTGTTGTTATCTGCTCTCTCTTAGTCTCCATTTACTGCTCCCTTCTGCAATCACGATAGAAAAATACCCAGTATGCTTCTGTTCCTATATATGCCCTTACGTGCCACTCAGAACTATTATCTATACATATCAGGTCATCAAACTCATACTCATCTTCATCCAGATTGCAATGACTAAGACAATCTTTATATGACACACTATCTATGCCATTATCGTCTGTCAGTATGTGGAAGTTGCCACAGGCACCATCTTCATAGCTATCCTCAACAAGTCCTATATGATACTTGGCATTCTCTATTACCTTATTAGATATACTTTTATCAATCCTTATGATATTTTCCAGTTCCTTTTCACTCTTGAATGTATACATATGACCTCCTGTTCTTTTACTCCTGTATTTGAAAATTTTACTCAGCAATTCTTAATGTATCTGTTGCAACATCATAGTAATACAGACTATCAGACAATCTTTCAACCTCACTCACATTTTCGTTGTTAACCTCTTTAATCATCTGCTTTATATATCCAACATCAGCCTTATTCTTATCTGCTATCATCAGCAACACTTCGTGAATTGATGAAGGGATTACAAATACTCCGCCAATCATCTTTTCCTCGCAGAACTCCTTTAACACTTCTGGATATAGCATACTTATTGCTCCAAACTGTCTTGTTTCATTTGACAATATAAAAAGAGTCTCAGGAATATCTTCTACAATATCCTGAGGCTCTTTCATCATTTCATTAAGTGTTTCTGTCATAGATTTTATATCCGGAGCATAGCATTCTTTGGTATTCTTCATTGCAATGGTATACAATTCATCTTCTGTCACTCTTAACATTGCCATCATACCATTATTGATATCTGATGATGTTATTCCCTCTGAATCTTTCTTGAAGATTATCTTATATACAATAGCCAGATCCAGACCTTCTACCATTCTATGTGGCATATCCTTTAGCCGTTCCTTATTCGCTTCAGCATTGATTAGCATAGCAACTATGTTGTCCTTCTGTTTCTTAAGGCTCATTTCAAAGTCTATATCAGGAAGAGGACTGCTTTCTACATCACCAAGAAATGCTTCTAATGCTTCTCCATTCCAGTAATATATTCTTCCGATTTTCTCTCCATTCTTCCTGACAGAAATACCTTTCTTCACAGTATCATTGTTCTTTGTTACATCAACAATTCTTACCTCGTAATCATCACCAAGTCTTTGCTGTAGCTTACCAACAACAGCACTTATCTTGTCATCCATAGCAAACCTCCTGTAAATAAAATAAGAGCAAGTACTGAAAGGTTTTCGCTACCTTAGTACTTGCTCTGTTTCTTGTATCAAATTTATTATATATATTTACAGGTTGGTGATTTGCAGGTATCTTGTAAGATGAAATCTATAAACTGGAATTTGCACTTCCTCACTCGTTTTCTTTTTTATTGTTTCTACTAATATTCGAGCTTAACAATAAAATTCCAGAGCATAAAAATAATACCCAAATTATAATATTTTCTTGATTTATCGCATTATAAATCAAGCATATTATGCTTAATATAATCTGTACAATTGAACAAATCACTCCTATTTTTTGTGTCTTTTTATCCATCATTGTCTCCTCCATAAATTCTAAATTTTCTGTTTTTTACTGACATTCGTTGCATTTCCTATTACTAGTCAAATTCTCTATTGCTTATAAGACTTGGATACTACTTCTTGTTTTATATCTTTTCTGCTTATAAGGAAGCAATACCACTACTGAGTGTTGCTATTAAAACTTTATCATATTTAAAACCATTTTACATGCAGCCTCCCATGGTTAGAATGACTTGTGCATACCTATATCCCTTATTCTTGCTACTACATTCCATAACAATATAATAGTCGCTATCTTTCTCGGCTTTTACAACAACACCTTGCGAATAAGCAGTTTTCCAAAGTGGTTTAACACCATAATAGCAAGCAACAACTTCATTTGTTGGATTTGGTGCATCTACATTGAAGCCATTTTCAAATAACCAAGCATGGTAATTCTTAAGTGCAGGAGGAGGTCCCATTATTTGAAATGACATCATCGTCGCCACTTGAAATTCCATTTCTTCTTCAATGTCTATCACATACTTTTCAGTAGGATCAAGTATGTACTCATCAATTGACGTTTTTCTTCCTAAATTCTCATTGAGTTTGATTTTTTTCATATATCTCATTGTCCTTTTGGTCTTGTATCAGTATAAGGCTGATTTTGTGAGACAAATTTATCTACATTTAAAAATGATTTACCCAACTCATTTAAGCTAAGTTTCATCATATATTCAGCAACTTCTCCTGAATGATCAATACTACGCATTGGGTTTAATTTTCTACGAAATTCCTCAAATGTATCTCCCACAATCAACCATTCCGCCTCCTCCTTATCATAATAGCAGTGATATTCACGCCAAAGATTTTTATCATTTTCCTCAAAAAAATCTTCATCAGCTGAAAAATCTGCCCACGGGAACAGTCGGGGGAAAACCATGGTATATGGTGTAGAGGGAAACCAATATGGATACGAATACTTTTCGATGCTTTTTCCATCATCCACAATTAATTCCGTGTTTCCTCTACCACTGCTCTTATGGACCCATTCCGTTGAATGTAGCTTAATTTCTCCACCATCGTGAATGATTTGCATAAACTTTTTCTGAGACAACAAAAAATTGTAATTTGTAATATGTTCTGGCAAATTTGTAAAAGAAAGAAGTTTTTCATTTGACGAAGCATTTAAGAAAACTTGAGTTATAGGAACTTTAACAAAAAAGCCTTTTCCTTTCCCATCATTAGTTCTTTCAATAGTTTCATCCGTTAATTTTTGCCAAATACACATATCATCATCAGGATTATATAAAACCACTATACAAGGTAAAGTATTCATAGTCCAATAATTGTATTGCCTATTGTTAATATTCCTGAAAATTATGTAACCATCTTTTTTCTCTTTAAACCAACTTGCACCAGATTTTATTTGCAATGCAAGAAGTTGTTTTGGTTTACCAGACGATTCAATAAACTCCATATGAGCATCAATACCGACATCATCAACTGGTTGCTCTCGAAACATCCAGTTATTACGTTCAGCAATTTCCCCACAGTGACACACACCTATTCGTTCAGTTGGACTTGCCATAAACAATCTCCTTTTTTATAATAACCATAAAAAACTCATCATAAAATCAACATATCATCAATACTCTAATTATTTCCTTTAAAAATTTGAATATTATAACGTAACAAGTTTTCCCTTAATGAGCATATCATCTTAGATAATTTTGTTTCACCTTGAATTTACATGAAGCTTAATCAAAACTACAAGTTGATAAATACCGATTTGTTTTACCAATTTTAACATAAAACTCAACCTAATTGCACTAATTAAAACTAGAATTATCAATCATTCCGCTCTCCACTATCACCAAGTGCCCAAAAAGTGCCCAACTTCACCACCAACGATTCTCCCAGTATTTATGCGGCTTTGCAGACTTTTTATACTTTTTATATTAAAATCACACTTTCCCCATTCTAAGACTACGACACCTGTTTGACACCTAGTCCACTATGGCAAAAAAAGAAGGGAACGGTATTTCAACCATTCCCTTTGCAATGAGCCCACCGGGGTTCGAACCCGGGACACCTAGATTAAAAGTCTAGTGCTCTACCAACTGAGCTATGAGCCCTCAATGTATACAATTATGAGTAACAATCTATATCAAACATCCAGCCTCGGATTATAACTACCGAGCTGGGCTAGCTGGATTCGAACCAGCGTAATGCAGGGATCAAAACCCTGTGCCTTACCGCTTGGCGATAGCCCAAGAAATAAAAAAAGGGTGGGTACAGGGATTCGAACCCTGGACCTTCAGAGCCACAATCTGACGCGCTAACCAGCTGTGCTATACCCACCATAACATAAAATAAGAGTTCTCTTAGAACTCTCTTACAAGTTAATTAACAACTTGTATCACACTTTTTAAGTGCTTAACCAATATGGTTAAAAAAAAGTGTGCCCGGGGGGATTCGAACCCTCGACCCACGGCTTAGAAGGCCGTTGCTCTATCCAGCTGAGCTACGGACACACAAAGCGGGTGATGGGAATCGAACCCACGTATCTAGCTTGGAAGGCTAGTGTTCTACCATTGAACTACACCCGCATAATATATTAAATTGTAAGTCGGGGTGACAGGATTCGAACCTGCGACCTCTTGATCCCAAATCAAGCGCTCTAGCCAAGCTGAGCCACACCCCGAAAGGTTTTATCTTGTTGTTGTTTCTTAAGTTCTTAACTCGTGTACCGCAACAACAAGATAGATTATATGCTATGATTCGCCATATGTCAACACTTTTTTGAAACTTTTTTTGAATTTTTTTAATTTTTTTGAAGCATATACTCCAAACGCCCTATTTTACTGGGTTTCCTATACATTTTTTAATTCAAAATTAAACTCATTATTGTCATTAATCTCTAAAATTATGTAAGTTGGTATACCATCAGCCTGTCTTGGATACGATATGCTGCCAGGATTAATAAGTGTTATATTATCCTCCACGATAATAACCGGCCTGTGTGTATGTCCAAACATAACTATATCCATTCCTCTGGCAACAGCTTCCTGCTCAATAACTTTCAAATCCAAAGATACATAATAATTATGTCCGTGTGTCAGCCATATTTTCTTACCGCCAAGTTCAATTTCTTTCTCGCGGTCAAGCGGTGAAAAGAAATCATTATTTCCAGCTATAAATATAGTTTCACAGCCGGCTATGCTTTTTATTACCTCTTCTTCGCCTTCAACATCACCAAGATGTATAAGCATATCCAGATGTCCCTCGTTATATATAGCCTCTGCCAGATTACCGTGTCGTCTGTGCGTATCACTTACTATCATTATCCTCTGCATATAATTCCTCCGATTTGTCTAACTCTTCTTTAATCAGAGCCAATGCCTTGCCCCTGTGGCTTATCTTATTCTTCTCCTCAGGTGCAAGTTCGCCAGACGTCTTGCCATATTCTGGAAGATATACAATCGGGTCATACCCAAAGCCATTATCTCCCTTTATCTCTTCGGCAATAAGCCCTTCCATTGTTCCTCTTTTAACTATTTCACGTCCATCTGGAAAACAGACTGCAATTGCACATACGAAGCGTCCGCTTCTGTCACTTCCCTTAACGCCCTCAAGCTTCTGTATAAGAGCTTTATTCTTTATATCATAAGAAGTATCGTGTCCCATAAATCGTGCAGAATACACGCCAGGAGCTTTATTAAGATAATCTATCTCAAGCCCTGAGTCATCTGCCATTGTTATTTGGCCTGTAAGCTTCATAATTGCTCTTGCTTTTATCAAAGCATTTTCTTCAAATGTCGTTCCGTTCTCTTCAATATCAACATCAATTCCAGCTTCTTTCATAGAAATAATGTCGTACCCCTTCAGGATTTCTTTAACTTCCTTAACTTTATCCTTGTTATTAGATGCCAAAATAATACTCTTCATAATTAACCTCTCTTTGGTGGCTTAGGACCCATAAATGAATAAAAATATGTCTTAAGCATTCCATTGTATATTTTACGGTTCTTATCTGCCTTACGTCCAAAATATTTAACTGCATCTTCATATGATGTAATCATATATGCTGACCACGAATCCAGCTTTGCAAACTGCTTTCCAAATGCTGAATATATAGCTGGAAGCGTCTCTTTGTCTTCAAGACGTTCACCATATGGCGGATTAGTTATTATGAAGCCATATTTTTTGTGATGACTTAATTCGCTGACACTTCTTGCCTGAAAATGTATCAAATCCTCAACACCTGCATTGGCAGCGTTGCTTCTTGCTATTTTAATTACATTTTCATCAATATCAAATCCCTGAATATCCGTGTCTATACTTAAATTAATTAAGTCTTCCGCTTCTTCTACTGCGCTATCCCACAGTTCATTATTTATTATATTAGTCCAGCGTAAAGATGTAAAGCGTCTATTCATTCCTGGTGCAATATTGGCTGCTATCATTGCTGCCTCAATTGGAAATGTTCCGCTTCCGCAAAATGGATCTATAAGTATACGGTCTGATTTCCAAGGTGTAAGCATTATAAGTGCAGCCGCTAATGTCTCTGATATTGGTGCTTTTCCTGCCGCTGGTCTATAACCTCTTTTATGTAATGAATCCCCTGATGTATCAAGCGAAATAGTCACAACGTCCTTCATAAGGCTTACTCTTATAGGATAGCTGTTTCCGTCCTCCTCGAACCAATTAACGGCGTATTTGACCTTTAAACGCTCTACAATTGCCTTTTTTACAATTGACTGTATATCTGATGAGCTAAAGAGCTTACTATTGATAGAATTAGCTTTAGTAACCCAGAACTTGCCATTCTTAGGAATGAATTCTTCCCATTCCAGTTCTTTAGTATTATCAAACAGTTCAGTAAATGTTGTTGCCTTGAATTCACCAACCTTAAGCAGCACACGCTCTGCTGTTCTTAAGAAAATGTTAGCTCTTGCAATCGCATCCGCATCTCCTATAAATGTAACCTTTCCATCTTCCACTTTGGATATATCATAGCCTAAATCGTATATTTCACGCTTTAACACTGACTCTAATCCAAAATGACACGGTGCAATCAATTCATACGTATTCTTCATATGCCTGCATTTCTCCATTCATACATTCTTTTATAGATTTTATAATAATTGTTCTATCTGGCAGTAATGCCTGACTAGCAATATTAAACCATTTTATTCTTAATATCGAACAATATATATCAATATTAAAATGCTTACCATAAATAATCAAGTAAAATAGTTAAATCACATTTTCTCTTCACTAAAATTTCATACCTTCAGATATTATGGCTTTAACTGTAAATATCTTCCGTTATATCCTCTTATTCCACCAGCCAGTGATTTCACAATATACCCATATAATGCAAGCTTATTACATACAAGCAGACTATTTGTTCCAGTTTCGCAATATAATATATATATGGCACTTTTATCCCTGTATTGGCTTTTAAAGGCTCTAATGCCCTCATACGAGCTCAGATAGTCATATGGATAATTTTCTGCTCCTTTTATATGACCACTGTCATACATTTCTTTACTCCTTATGTCAATAATATAAGAATAAGGATTATTTATATAATATTCTAACTTTCTAGGTCCTATTAATTCACAATTCATATTACACATTTCTTATATTTATTTTAATATATTTTATGCTCGATTTTCATAACTATAACCTTAATTCCTATGTATCAGGCTGTTTGCACAGCCTTTCATTGCAAACAACCATCTTTATAAGAAATGCTTTTTAATAGCAGTCTGAGCTGTCTGTAGACTTGTTATATGAATTCTTTGACGAATTCTTTGATGAGTTAGAAGAACTTTTTGATGAGTTCTTTGAAGAATTAGAAGTATTTTTTGATGAATTCTTTGATGAACTCTTGTTATATGTGTTCTTTCCAGCTTCGTTATAGCTGTTTGACTCATTATAACTATTTGATTCGTTATAGCTGTTAGATTCGTTTTTAGATGAATTATATGACATACCTGTGTCCTCCTTTAATTTAGTTCACTGTTTAGTATGTCTATTATTAATGGTTTTATTCACAATTTTAAAGTTCCAATTTCCAAATAAGATTTCTTATTGCAAATAATGTTTCAGTTTTCAAAGCATACTGGCATTTGAAATTTGATTAATACTTTTATAGTTAAAAATATGTAACAAACACTATTATAAAATAATAAACAAAAAGCCCTGCATCATCTGTATGCACAGATAATACAGGGTTGATAAGATGTACGTGACAAGATTCGAACTCGCGGCCTTCTGGTCCGTAGCCAGACGCTCTATCCAGCTGAGCTACACGTACTTATTGGATAAACCAAATGCCGGCAACGGGAATCGAACCCGTATGGGAGTATAAGTCCCGCAGGATTTTAAGTCCTGTGCGTCTGCCAGTTCCGCCACACCGGCCTGATAAATAAGCAGTTTATTCAATAAATGATGGGACCTACAGGGCTCGAACCTGTGACCCTCTGCTTGTAAGGCAGATGCTCTCCCAGCTGAGCTAAGATCCCATATATTTAATTTTGTAGCTTTCGCTACAAGCGACCCGGATGGGGTTCGAACCCACGACCTCCGCCGTGACAGGGCGGCGCTC